>Ga0206800_1038_pt3 | contig 10277 bp, 3 predicted proteins | sample Alteio_BWOrgCont_64_FD_152898 | JGI IMG/M metagenome (GOLD analysis project Ga0206800, IMG submission 152898) | Enriched cells from forest soil in Barre Woods Harvard Forest LTER site, Petersham, Massachusetts, United States -... | ecosystem: Environmental > Terrestrial > Soil > Temperate forest > O... | reverse complement strand
ATTACCAAAGCGACGCCACCGGGAATGATACCAAATACTACGACTGGCAAAAATCAGGTACGCTTGGCAGGATTATAGACCCGTCCATTACCCTATCTACCAGCCTGCACCCTGCCAGTGGGGCGCCTGCCCCCATACCCGGCACGGTGCCTATACCGCCTACCGCCCCCCTTACAACCACTACACCGGCCACAACGCCCGCCACGGATGCCAACGCCGCCAAAAAACTGCCGCCTGCCCTGGACCCGCGCCTGCTATTCATGTATTCAGGCAACTATGCCAATTTTAACGCACCCTGGAACCTAACGATGAGCTATGACTACCGCGTTACCAATAGCGGCTTTACTTCCACTGTCTCGCGTACCATGAACTTCACTGCCGACCTAAACCTGTCGCCAAAATGGAAACTGAGCGGCAGTACCAATGTTGACATTCAAAACAAACAGGTAGCCTACTCAACTATAAATATTTACCGCGACCTGCACTGCTGGGAAATGAGCCTGCAATGGGTGCCTTTCGGCCAGTACAAAAGCTATTATTTCAGCCTCCGTATAAAAGCCCCCAGCCTCCGCGATGTAAAAGTAGAAAAGCGAAAGACGATGTTTGATAATTATTAAGGGGTGGGAAATTTTTGGGGTAACCCAGATATTGTTTTGCATTATGATAGACAAGCACAAACAACCCGTGGGCTACTTTGCCGCCCATACTACCCAAAAATAAAATACAGGAATACCTCTAACAACTTCTATATAAATGCTTTATAAAGCCCCTGCCAATTTTTGTAGGGAGCCGGTTGGGGTATTGCCATAAACTGATTATCTGGCGTTAAGGCCCCAAATCGTGTCAAACTCAAGTAGGGCGAAAATATATCCTCTCCCTTTACCCCGCGTTTTTTATTTTATCTCATCAAGCTGCTTGTACTGGTGTTCTTCTATTTTTTTGATGAATTCATCAATTACGGGGTTAGAATAAATCCCGAATGAATTAACAATTGCGCCCTTTGTGCCGTCATCCGCTTCAATAGCATATACTACCGACATATCATCCGCGCTGCTTTCACCTTCAAAGCGGTGGTGTTCCACTATTTTCACATCGGCGGGTGTATATTTTTTATCAGAACCGGCGGCAAGCAAATAGCCCTTTTCCGCTTTAAATTCAGTATTAAAGCCCCTTTTACGGAGGTCGCCAAGCTGCTCAATAAGCGTGTCCATTTTATGGTTTACCTGCATCATATTTTTAAAACGCAGGTAAAGCAATAATGTTCGGAGAAAAACCAACATTCCAAATATTTCCCCGATATTTGTTTAGGCGAATGTATTAATGATGCAAAATTTATAAATTAGATTTAATAGAAACCTTAAATTTGAACTTATTGAATGAGTTACCTTAATTTATAATTCATAATTTTTTATGAAGATACTACTTGTAGAAGACGAACCGGCCGTGGCTAATTTTATTTCCAAGGGCTTTAATGAGCAGTCCTGGCAGGTGGATATGGCCTATGACGGCATGATGGGCAAAAAACTGGCCCTGCAAAACACTTATGACCTCATGGTGCTGGATGTCATTTTGCCGCATTTAAACGGAATTGAACTTTGCATCGAAATCAGGAAATTTGACCGCAACGTGCCTATACTTATGCTAAGTGCATTGGGCGCCACCGAGGATGTAATAACAGGCCTGGACGTAGGGGCCGACGACTACCTAACAAAGCCCTTTAAGTTTAAAGAATTGCTGGCGAGGGTTCGTGCATTGAGCCGCCGCCGCGATGGGCGCGAAAGCCCGCTGGTATATACTATCGCTGACCTTGAAGTCAATACACAGACTAAAACAGTAAAACGTTCCGGGCAGGTCATAAAACTTACCCCTCGGGAATATTATTTACTGATTTGTTTCCTTAACAACAAGGGCATAGTCCTTAGCAGGGCCGATATTGCTGAAAATGTATGGGAAGACGCCTTTGAAACCGGCTCCAACATTGTGGACGTATATGTAAACTACCTCCGAAATAAAATTGATAAAGACTACCCCCATAAACTCATACAAACCGTGGTAGGCATGGGCTATGTACTAAAAGAGGAAAAAGGAGAAGGGGCATGAAAATAAGCCAACGGTTAACGCTTTCCTTTGCTGCTATTATTGCCGCCATATTACTGGCTACCAATGTCTTTATTTATTATTTCAGCGTCGGTTTTACAAAAGAGTCATTTTATACCCGCCTTAACGAACGTGCCGGCATTGCCGCTACCGAATATCTTAAACGCGATGAACATACCGCCCACGCCATACAGGAAACGCATAAACTATACCTGCAAAGTATGCCCGGCGAAATCATTAAATTTTATGACTCGATGAACAGGCCGCAATTTGTTGATACCGGGAATACCATAAACTTTAACCCCGCTTTTGTAAATGAAATCCGTAAAAATGGTTTTGCAAAAGAAGAGGAAAGCAATGGCAGCCAAAGTGTTGGTATTTATTTTAAAGACAACCAGGGAAATTTTGTAATCATAGCCAGCGCGTATGATTCCAGGGGGAACAGCACCCTTCAGTTTCTGCAAAAAATATTGATTTTTGTTTTTTTCGGGGGCATTGTTATTGTAGCTATAGCCGGTATATTTTTTGTGCGGCAGGCGCTCAAGCCTATTGCCCAGATAGTAGAAGAAGTAAATAAAATAACAGCTACTAACCTGCACAGGCGGGTAAACGAAGGCAATGGCAACGATGAAATAGCAAGGCTTGCTATTACATTCAATAATATGTTAACACGGCTTGAAGATTCATTTGTAATGCAGAAAAATTTTGTAAGCAATGCCTCACACGAGCTGCGTACGCCGCTTACTTCCATCCTTAGCGCCATAGAAGTTACCCTGAGCCAGGCCCGGAACAATGAAGAATACGTAGAACTGCTAAACGGCCTCCATACCGAAGCTGAGAAAATGAACAAGCTCATCACCAACCTCATGAACCTTTCCCAGGCTATCGGCGAAAGTGAGACCTACCGCCAAACCGAAGAAGTAAGAATGGATGAACTGCTCTTTGAAATAAGCAGGGAGGCTAAGGCAAACTGGCCGGGTATCCAGATTATAATGGACTACAAAAACCTGCCCGATGATGCCGGGCGGCTGGTGGTCAGGGGCAATAAAAACCTTTTATTCGCATCCATATACAATATAATGGAAAACGCCTGCAAATTCACTAAAAACTACGTAAAATGCACCCTCGAAGTAAATACCCAAAATATACTTATCACCATAAAAGACAACGGTATAGGGATACCCCCGGCTGACCTTAAAAATATTTTCCAGACCTTTTACCGTAGCCGCAACGCCCGGAGCTATCCCGGTTCGGGCATTGGCTTGGCTTTAGCCGAAAAAATCATAGCCATCCATAAAGGCGCTATAAATATATCATCCATAGAAAATGAGGGTACAGTGGTGGTTATCATCCTACCTGAATAAATATTCTGCAAAGGTTAGTTATTTTTTTTGCTCTCTATAATAATTGCAAAGTACCGTTAAAGTGTTTATAATTACATGATAATGACTCCAAATCTGGGCCGGCAAATTTAAAAACCACAAACCTAACCACTTAAGCCTAACGAATAAAAGCAAATTCTTATATGTATATTGAAAATAAAATACATTTCTATAATATCTAATCAATATTACACCAAATAAACCATATTATATAGATAGTATATTATATTATATGGTAAAATTATTGATATTTATGCACAATATATGCACTTAATCAACCAGGCAATAGATAAACTTCATCCAAATACATTAACTTTAATAAAAATACAAGTATTGCGTATATATATAATCAAATTAAGCAGGCATTTATCAATTAAAAAATAAATTGCCATATAATACACCTTCAGCTAAACAATAAAGCAGAAGTTTGCTAAGATTAAATTAAGGGGGGGGACTGCCCTTTCGGGGGAAAAAGCAGTTAGGACTTAATTTCTTCACTGGTTAAACCTTAACAAACAAACACATGAAACATCTACACAAAAAACGCGCTGCGTTCAGCGTACTCGCCATTTTATTGTTTTCTCTTATAGCTGTACAAGGCCATGCTACAGGGCTTAGTGGTACTTATACCATAAATGCCGGCCTTGCCGCCAGCGCAACAAATTACAAAAATCTTACTTCTGCTATTGACGACCTTGAAAATGGGTTGCGTTCTGGTTCTCAACCTACAGGCTGTGCTGGTGCAACGCTTGATGGGGGTACACCCAATGGTCCCGGTATTTCAGGGCCGGTTATATTTAATATTGCCACTGCCACATATTCCGAACAAATAGAAATTACCGCCATTACAGGGGCTTCGGCAGTTGATACCATTACCTTCCAGTCGGCCGCACTAAACAGTGCCTCAGTTACCTTATCCAGCTCCGCTTTAACCTTACTCCTACATGGCGCTTCGTATATCACTTTCAGGCAGATTGGGATAACATCCACAGCAACAAACAATAATACATTGGAAATCGAAAATTCATCCGGCAACAACCATTTTTATAATAATATTATTACCGCCGGCAGCAGTAATACCTCTTATGCTAATATTTATCAGTACGGCGGAAATAACAACGTATATGTTGATAATACGATGAACTATGGGTATTCCAATACTTTTGAAGGCGCCAGTGGGGCAGATATATCCGGTACGGTAATACAAGGGAACACTATAGAAAATTTCTATTCTAAAGGCCTTTTTATAGAGTACCTTTCCGGGGCTGTTGTTTCGGGAAATAATATAACATCTTCCGTTTCCTCCTTTGGAATAGATGTTAACTATTGCACAAGCGCCGTAGGCAGTTTCAGCATTACCGGCAATAAGATTAATTTACCTGCCGGCGCTTCAGGTGGGTTATATCTTAGTACCAATATTTTTTCATCATCATCCCCGGCATTAATTACAAATAATTATATATCAATAGGGCCCTCTGCCAACGACCCCGGTGGTATTTTTGATGAATCAAATAGTTATGTGGATTTTTATTTTAATTCCGTTAACCTTTACAACCAGCCCTCACAATCATACGGTGTTAGCGCATATATTTATAACGCTAGTACCTATACTAATTTAGAGAACAATTTGCTTTATGAAACAGCCGCCAGTAGCAGTCAGGATGCGTATTCAATATTATTTTATAGCTCCCCATCGGGCAATTCATTTACATCCAATTATAATGACCTGTATGGCGCAGGTGGCGCAAGTAATGGCAGCAATGAATATATAGGTTACTATAATGGCACTATTTACACCTTTTCAGCATGGGCCAGAAGTTCTGGAGAAGAACATTCTTTAGGCGTATTGGGCTATGATGCCAATTCAGTTTCTGTAAACCCCCTTGCTACATCTACCCTTACCCCGTCTAATTCCAATCCCCAACTCCATGCAGGCGCCCCTGTTTCAGGGATGAACACCGATATAAACGGTACAACGCGCGGCAGCATCCCCATTATCGGCGCCAATGAATTTACTGCCAATGAAGCCGCCATCGCTTCTGTTAGCGCCCCTACAAATCCTGTTTGTATCGGAGATTATAACGTTAAAGCAACGATTGAAAACTTTGGAAATACCGCTCTTACTTCCGCTGTTATTAATTGGAGCGTGAACGGTACAGCGCAAACCGCTTATACCTGGACGGGAACCGGCCTTGCCGCGCCTGCTGCTTATCCGCCTTCGGCTTCCCCTACTTTCAATATCGGCACTTATAACTTCGCCTCTCCATCTACATATACCGTAAATGTCTGGGTTACAGAAGCAAATAGCATAGCCAACCCTGCTAATGTGGACGCCAACCCTGTCTATGAGGGCAGCAACGCATCCAACTCCCCCTATGCCGGTGCCGGGGTTGATACTGCCGGAACATACAGCTTAGTAGTACAAAACACACCTTTAGCCCAGGTTGGCAGCCCCGCAACTATCTGTAACGGTAGCAGCGCTACTCTCGGCGTATCTACTACCGACAATGCTGCTTTTACTTACGCATGGTCGGCCAGCCCGGCGGATAATACACTTACTGCCGCCAATAATACTTCTTATAACCCCACTGTAAGCCCCACTATCACCACTACCTATACCCTTACGGAAGCGAGCACCAATTCGGGATGTTCAAGCACAAATAGCGTAGTGATAGTTCCTCATTTAAACGGCGCCTATACCATAGCCCCTACCGGCGCCAATTATAGCAGCATGGCAGCCGCTATTTCCGCCCTTAATACCTACGGCGTGTGCGGCCCCGTTACCTTTTACTACAAAAACACTACCAACGGCGCCGCCGTTACCGATAATTCCGGCCCGTGGGCCATTACAGGAAGTTCTATTTCCGGGCTTTCTTCTACCAATACCATCACCTTTATCGGCGATGGCCTAAACGGCTCCGGCAAAGTGGATAGTTCTATGATTGTTTTAACCAATGCTTCATCGGCATCAGCTACCAACAATTATACCCTTGAACTTTTAGGCGCTTCCTATATTACCTTTAAACACCTTACCTTCACGCGCACCGGCACTAATGCTTATGCCAACAATGTAGTGCTTGCTGTTAACGGCTCTACTGGCTCATTGCACAACTATTTCTGGCATTGCCAGTTCATCGGCGGCGCTACTACTACCAACGCCTCCACTACCCAAAATGACATCGCAATACTGGACCAATACGACTCTTTAAATAATTTCCGCAACAACTATGTAGCAAATGGCGACGTAGGTTTCTATATAAATGTAAACGGCAGCGCCGTATCCGGCACACCCGCCCTCCGCACCAATTGGCTGGATAGCAATGTCATTACCGGCCCATATAACTACGGGGTATATGCACAATGGGCCGCAAACCTCAAAATCACCAATGGGTCTATAAAGAATATCGAAACCGCCAATTCCGCCGGGGCCACTTCCTCTTGTGGCGTTAATGCACAGGGGTGCAATGGATTATTGGTACAAAATGTTACCATGAATAGTTTCAGCGGTACTTCCGCCACTACCATGTATGGCATAGCTGCCTTCAATAGCACCACAGGCTCCCTTGATACTTTTATCAATAATACCATCAGCGGCTTTGCAGGGAATATCGCTTTTGGTATATCCAATTCCAACGACTATGTATATATAAACGGCAACACCATTTCAGGATTTACAGGCAGTACTCTTGCATCTGGAATCTATATGGGCCCCTTCACCTCCTCTGTAGTATCTAATAATATTATATACAACTTTACCGGTACTTCCGGCACACAATATGGCATTGAATTTATCGGGGCTATAAGTACCAGCGCTACCATTTCAGGCAATATCATCGGCGCCAGTTCTGCAACGCCTTCCAATGCAGGGCCATATACTTTTAGCAACCCTGTTGCCTACCCTGGCACAGGCTTTAGCGGAGCTACCAATTATGGCATTTATTTCAGTACCACTGCGGTGGGCCCCACCATTACCGGGAATATTATCGCCAATTTTGCCGGTTCATCAAGCGACTATGGCATTTATTTCGGCGGTGCACCCACCGCGCCTTTTATCGGTTGTACACCTGCTGCGCCCACCACCCCGGCCCCAAATGTGATTGCCAATTTTTCGGCGCCTACATCCGAAGGTATTGATTTTAATTCAGGCAACCCCGCTACTTCCGTCAATATTTCCTACGATACCATCCGCAATTTTACCACAGCCGCAACTACAGCCTACGGTATTAATTTTAACAGCATTACCTTACCTGCTACTACTATTTCATCCAATATCATAAACAATTTTGCAGGCGCAGGCGCTTCCTCCGAGTATGGAATTAATTCCAGTGGAACTGTTACTTTCTCCGCTACCGGGGTCTCAAATAATATTATAGGTAATTTCGCCACTGCCACTGGTCAGGCCTCAGGCATTGAATTTTACGGCGCACTCACAGCCCCTGTCTTCAGCGGCAATACCATCCAAAACTTTACCGGGGCCAGTTCAGCCGAGCAGGATGGCATCTATTTAAATTCAACTACACCTATTGCTACCAGCCTTAGCATTACCGGCAATACCATTAAAAATTTTACTGGCGCTACAGGCTTTGCCACCCTCATATATGTTACTACCCCACCTGCTACCGGGTCAGTTACTATTTCCAGCAACAATATATACGCCATTGCCTCTACTTATGGCAATGCTCCTTTTGTTCCTGGCATCTACCTGGGCCCCTGCACTTCGCCTACGGTGTCCTCCAATATTATATATGGTTTTTCTGGTACTTCCGGCACACAATATGGTATTGAATTTGGCGGGGCGGTTAGCACATCCGCTACCATTTCCGGCAATATTATTGGCGCCAGTTCAGCCACCCCCTCCAATGCAGGCCCATATACTAATAGCAACCCCGTCGCCTATCCCGGCACAGGCTTTGCTGCACCTACTGAATATGGCATTTATTTCGGCACTACTGTAGCAAACCCTACCCTTACCGGGAATATAATAGCCAATTTTGCGGGGACCATTTCTTCCGACTATGGCATTTATTTTGCCTCTGGTACTGTTACGGCCCCATTTATTGGCTGCACACCCGCTGCGCCTGCCACACCCGCCCCTAACGTGATTGCCAATTTCTCAGGGACTACTTCCGAAGGTATCGCTTTTACTAACCCACCTGCTACTTCCGTCAATATATCTTACGATACCATCCGGAATTTTACTTCTGCCGCTACCACTGCCTATGGCATAAATTTTTCTGGGGTCAACTTGCCCGCTACTACTGTTTCATATAACACGATTAATAATTTTTCTGGCGCGAGCTCTTCCAGTGAATATGGTATTTATTCTGCCGGTTCTGCTACATTCTCTGCTACCGGTATTTCTAATAATGTAATTGGCAATTTCGCTACTACTACTGGTACTGCATCCGGCATAGATTTCACCGGCCCGCTTACCGCCCCTGTTATTAGCGGCAATACCATCCAAAACTTTACCGGCGCCAGTACAGCTGCACAGTATGGTATATATTTAAAATCGGGTACCGCCATAGCTACCAGCGTTAGCATTACCGGCAATACAATTACAAATTTTACAGGCACCACCGGCGCCATTGGTCTTATTTACGTTCTCACCCCGCCTACTACCGGCTCAGTTACTATTTCCAGCAACAATATAAACACCATTGCCTCTACTTATGGCACTGCTCCTTTTGTTACGGGCATTTACCTGGGCAATTCCTGCTCTTCGCCTACAGTGTCATCCAATATCATATATGGTTTTACAGGTACTTCCGGCACCCAATATGGCATTTATTTTCACGGCGCCATAAGCACATCAGCTGCCATCTACGGCAATATCATCGGCGCCAGTTCTGCCACCCCCTCCAATGCAGGCCCATATACTAATAGCAACCCCGTCGCCTATCCTGGCACTGGCTTGGGTGGTGCTAATGATTACGGCATTATTTTTTACACCACTGTAGCGAACCCTGCTCTTACGGGTAATATAATTGCCAATTTTGCTGGAAGCGTTGGTGGTTATGGTATTTATTTTAATGGTGCGCCCACTGCCCCTTTCATTGGTTGCACCCCCGCCTCGCCTACCACTCCAGCCCCTAATGTAATAGCCAATTTTTCAGCGCCTGAATCAGTTGGTATTTTTTTTAATGCCGCACCTGTTACTTCAGTCAATGTTTCATACGATACCATACGGAATTTTACTTCTGCCGCTACCACTGCCTATGGCATTAATTTTAATGGCGTTACTTTGCCCGCTACTACAGTTTCATACAATACCATAAACAATTTTGCAGGCGCAGGCGCTTCCTCCGAGTATGGTATTTATTCCAGTGGAACTGTTACTTTCTCCGCTACCGGTATTGCCAATAATATTATAGGCAATTTCGCCACTGCCACCGATGAGGCCTCCGGCATAGAATTTGACGGCCCGCTTACCACCCCTGTCATTAGCGGCAATACCATCCAAAACTTTACCGGGGCCAGTTCAGCCGAGCAGAATGGCATCTATTTAAATTCAACTATACCTATCGCTACCAGCCTTAGCATTACCGGCAATACCATTAAAAATTTTACTGGCACTACAGGCTTTGCCACCCTCATATATGTTACTACCCCACCTGCTACCGGGTCAGTTACTATTTCCAGCAACAATATATACGCCATTGCCTCTACTTATGGCAATGCTCCTTTTGTTCCTGGCATCTACCTGGGCCCCTGCACTTCGCCTACGGTGTCCTCCAATATTATATATGGTTTTTCTGGTACTTCCGGCACACAATATGGTATTGAATTTGGCGGGGC
>Ga0206800_1101_pt1 | contig 10895 bp, 10 predicted proteins | sample Alteio_BWOrgCont_64_FD_152898 | JGI IMG/M metagenome (GOLD analysis project Ga0206800, IMG submission 152898) | Enriched cells from forest soil in Barre Woods Harvard Forest LTER site, Petersham, Massachusetts, United States -... | ecosystem: Environmental > Terrestrial > Soil > Temperate forest >... | reverse complement strand
GACATCGATATCGCTCCGCTGCTTCAAGGCTTCAACCATATCGACGAAGGCCGTATGAACTCCTTGCGCCTCTACTCCTTCAGATTCACAAATAATATTTACGCTCAATCTTGACATTTTAACCTTTAATAAATTGATGAACTGCCTTCTCAATCTCTTCAAAATCAGAATTCCACAGAAGTCCTGCTTCACTGCGAAACCAGGTGCGTTGGCGCCGCGCATACTGCCAGGTACGTATTTCTATCCGTTCTTCAGCTTCCTCTAACGTCAAGCGCCCTTCAGCCACATCCAAGAGTTCAGAATATCCAATGGCACCCGTTGCCCGGATTTGATCTGCTCCATATTGTTCCGCCAAATGGCGCGTTTCATCGAGCCAACCGTCCTGCATAGCTATTTTATTTCGCATGCGAATTCGATCACGAAGTTCTTCGGATTTGGGGTCAAGGCAAAATCCCAAACGCTGATCTAACACTAGGGCATTTCGCGTTGAATCCCGTTGCCAGGATAGCAATCCCCTTCCCGTGCTTAAAAAGACTTCAAGGGCACGACTGACGCGCCGAGGATTTCTTAATTCAATTTTGGCAGCGCTCTCCGGATCGCATTGCATGAGTCTTTCAATCCTTAGATTCGTTGGCATCGCTTCCACTTGAGCCCGAATTTCCGACGGAATGGGGGGCAGATCCGTGGTTCCCTGGAGAAGTGAACGAAGGTAAAGTCCGCTTCCTCCAACCAGGCATGGCACTTGTCCCCGATTCCAAGCCTCTTCACAACAACGGGTCGCATCCCGTGCGAATTGACCTGCTGAATACTGATTCCCTGGTTCTACAAAATCGATGAGAGCAAATTGCTTTCGCTGCTCAGAAGGAGGCTTAGCGGTACCAATATCCATACCACGATAGACTTGCATCGAATCGGCTGAAATCAGAGCTAGAGGCAAGTCGTTGCCGAGACGAAGAGCCAGATCTGTTTTTCCAGATGCCGTTGGGCCAACAATCATGAGCAGCTTGCGATTAACGGCGTTCAAAGTACTTTTCCAGCTCCTCCAGCGGCAAACGTACTAAAGGAGGCCTTCCGTGGGGACAGGACCAAGGAATCTCGCAACGGGATAAGTCACTCATAAGATGCTGCATCTCTTCTAAATTCAAGGAATCTCCAGCCTTTATAGCGGCCTTGCATGCCATCTGCGCGGCGATTTCCCTGCGAAAGGCATCTAGGGGATCCTTTTCAAGCTCCTCCCCCACCACATCGAGCAGATCTTGAAGAAGGGCTGGAACCTGGACATTCTTCATAAACGACGGGATGGAAAGAAGATAAAAGACGTCGCCTCCAAGATCTTGAAGTTCCAAGCCCAAGCTCGCAAGCGCCTCCATCCAGGATCGCAAACGCACAGCCGCCGTTGGACCTGGACTCAATTTTTGTGGCAAAAGGAGTCGTTGGCTTTTTAAGTCGCCATTTTCAAGAGCCCGGCACTGCCTCTCGTAGAGCACACGTTCGTGGGCTGCGTGTTGGTCCACAACTACCAATCCGCCGGATTCTTGACAAAGAATATAGGAGCGATGAAGCTGAGCAAGTGGAACCGGCCAATCGGCCTTGCTTGCTTCTTGAGAAGAAGACATCCATTGCGAAGGCGTTTGATGAGGCGCAAGGGCAGCAGATATCTCGTGAGAGGCGAGGCCAGGGACCTGAAGGATTCCGTCCAACGGCGAGGGTCCAGAGCGCATCTCCGCCGATTTAAATGAATAGGAGGCGTAATCGCTTGGCATTGGAGCTCGGGGATTAGAAACAGAAAGATCATAAGCCGCCATCAAACTTGCCTTGGAAAGAGTCTCCCCCAAGGCGTGTCGAATCGCGTCGAGAACCGCGCGTTCGTCTCTGAAACGAACTTCTCTTTTTGCGGGATGTACATTTACATCGAGCTCCGAAGGATTCAGTTCCAGAAAAAGAATCGCGACGGCGTGGCGTCCATGGGGAATCAGACTTCCGTAAGCCTGGGAAAGAGTAAATCCTAAGAGGCGATGTTCCACAGCACGTTTATTAATAAAAAGATACTGTCCACTACGATTGGATCGATGTTGACCGGGAAGTCCCGCCCAGCCGCGAACCTTAGCCGCAGGAGCCTCAAATTCAATTGCAAGGGATTCTGACAAAAAACCAGTTCCAAGTGCCTGGCCTACGCGCTCGCGTAAATTTTTAACCCGCGGAAAATCAATGGATAATTTTTTATCTAATCGCAACGAAAAAGAAACTTCCGGCTGCGGCAGTGCCAATTTAATTAAATCCTGCTGCACACGCCCGCTTTCCGTCGAAGCCGACTTCAGAAACTTCCGTCGAGCGGGCGTATTAAAAAAAAGATCTCGCACCTCAATACGGGTACCGAAATTCACGGCACTTGGTTCGAGAGCCGTCTCCACCCCACCAAGGCTCTTGATCTCAAAGCCCTCGGAAGCTCCCTTCTCTTTGCTGGCAGCACTAAAATTAGATATTGAGGCAATGCTTGGCAGTGCTTCCCCACGAAATCCGAACGATTCGATTTCCAAAAGATCCCTGGACGCTTTCAGTTTACTGGTGGCATGGCGTTTAATAGCCAGTTGCAAATCCTCTGATCCCATGCCTTCCCCATCATCCGTAACACGTATTAAAGAAAGACCGGATGCCTCGAGATCAACGTCAATGCGTCGTGCAGCGGCATCCAGCGCATTCTCGACCAATTCCTTCACCACCGATGCCGGACGTTCAACGACTTCCCCGGCGGCGATTTGATTGGAAACAGTTTCGTCTAGAATATGGATTTTCGTGGACATTAGCGTGGACGCGGGACATTGACGGTTAACATGGCACCCGCCTGCTTGACCATTCCCATCTTTTTTCTGTTGGTTTTATATATAAAAATTAAGACTTCCGCGACCGCCTGATAAAGCTCTGGCTCGATTTCAAGGCCGACGTCCAATTGAGAAAGTATTTCAACAAGTTCTGGATCATTATAAAGAGGAATTCCTTTTTCGCGAGCCGTGGCAAGAATTTTCTCGGCAATGCCGCCTTGACCTTTCGCGATCAAACGAGGTGCAGATTGTCTCTTGGCATCGTACTTTAATGCCACAACCTTCTGACGTTTCTTTGGCTCCTGCTCTTCGCTCATGCTGTCAAGTTCAGTCCGGTTCCAGAACGTGAGGCTCCGTCATCGCTAAAATCAAGAGCACGTTTTAAGGGTCCAGAGCTGCCACTAATATCCAAGGTACTCAATTTAAAAGGCGTGTTCTGTGCAAAACTCTTTTCAAATGCAGGAGCTTCCGCTCTTAGAAAATTTCGGCTTTCTTCGCTGCCGACACTCACCCGACATTGACAGTCCTGCTTCCAAACTTGAAGTTGGACTTTGACATCCCCTAATCCACGAGTATTTAAAAGAAATACGACATTTACGGGATCTTGCTCATTAATTTCATGAGGCCGCCCTTTTTTCCAGTAAACCGATAGTTGACCACTTCCCAAGGGGCCACCTAAATAGACCGGCAATTGAATGGTGGTGACGTCGAAAGCAGGAGTGGGTCGGGCTGCCAACTGCAGTGTATGCATCGCATTAATTGCAGAATTAACGTGGCTACTTAGCTCAACAAGTTGAGAACTTAATTCCGGCGAGGCTTGTGCTACTGGATGCTGGGTTGCCTCTTGGAGCGCATCTTGGAGCCGCAACAAATTACCTTTAAGGGATTCTGCAGGATCCGACTTCGCCATAGCTCCCGCATTGCTCGTCGGAAGCCTCGATTCTGAAATCGCAGAGTTGGGAGCGAGACTTCGTTCAAGATTTAGGCCAGAATTCAACACGAAGGCGTGCATCTGATTTGCAACATCGTTCGCATCGGGTTGAATTCCATTCTGATTAAGGAAAAGATTCAGACTACTCATTGCTTGCTGAAGTGGAGGCTGCAATTCAAGAAAGCCTTCCGGCAGATTTTGCGACGAATTCAAAATCTGACCCATTTGCGAACCAAGATCCTGGCCCTCGTTCAGTTGAGAGGCTACAGCCTCTACCGCGGGCCGAGAGGGAGGAACCCCTCTTGCCTTCAGAAAAGCCACCGCTTCAATCACGGATTCAAGAGGTAAACTAGAAAGTGCTATCTTTGGTGAAGGAAGGCCTCTTGAATTAAATTCAAGTGATAAGGCACTCAAACTTCTCAGTGGATTGGCAAGCGGCGTTTCGTTAAAGGCTTCTTGAATAGAGCCGATACTCGCTTGCAAATTAGCCAATCCTTCTGTTGGAGCAGAGGAGAGCCCTGCCACAGAATTCTGAAAACCCGAATTTTGAAAATTCGAAGAAGCCAAAATTTGTTCAGCCTGTGCCGAGGAAGAAACGGATACGTTTGAGGAAAGTTGATTTAAAGCCGTCAAAATATCCGCCTGATTTATCGTCGACGTCTCTAATATTGGAGCAAGCGATTGCATCAAGACTGCCGCCACTTCCCGTTGAAGCGTCACGGTCGCTTGAGATAGGGGAGTCGACGCGCTTGTCGTCGAAGGGGCCGATTCCGCCATCGCTAAAGCCGGAGGATCCGTCTCTGCCCCCAGAGATGTTGAAAGTTCTCCTTGCAGACTTCCCAGAAGCTGAGAAAAATTCTGTAGTGCCTGAGAACTACCGTCTGAAATTTGATTTAGATTTTGATTTAATGCTGTCAGTACTTCCTGGATATTTTGAAATTTCGATGGATTACTTGCGCTGGGTGCTTCCGTATTCGATTGCACTTCTAGTTGCTTGATCTGCTCTAAGATTCCTTGGATGGCCGGACGGTCGACACCCGTGCCGTTCTGGGAAATTAAGACATTCAGGAGGGTTTTGGCATCATTGAGAGATTCTTGAATTGACTGCGGCAGGTTCGCTGCTGGAGCAGGAAGCTTCGACGTCGAAACTGAATTTTCAACGTTACTTAAGGTCGTTGCTGTTTGGATAAGATCGTTGAGAGACGCGGCATCAACCGGAAGCCCATACCGGCTCAAACTTTGCGCCGCTTGCAAATTGGCACTGGTGACCGGAAGTTTCGCCTGGCCGAGGAGAAGCTCGAGGGACATGGGAGGGAGACTTCCCTCCGTTTGATCAAGTCCAGCCTGGCTAATTTGATTGGCCGTGGAGCCCTGCGGTGAAATATCAGTCAGTTTTAAGGTCAACGCTGGACTTGAGGAACTAACAGAACTTTGCGAATTCGAACCCGCAGCAGCGGAGGGGCTATTTGGCTGTGCTTGCGTCACTGCAAGATCTAAAATCATGCCACGGTTAAATTGCTGGCCATTTTGAGTTTCCGGGAGCTGTGCAAGAAGATTAAGGCCTTTAATTTGAATAATAGCTCGATTATCGGGAAGAATATCAACGAGTTTGCCCTGTAATACGTCCCCCAATTTCAAGCCAAGGGTTAAATCATTCCCAGGCGCAGAAACAGGTACTATTTGAAGAATTTGACCTAAGGTGTTGACCGCCATGCCATCACTCAAAAAAGGGACTAATCTTTTATCGGCCGATTCAACGCAATCCTTAGCCCCGAGAACGAGGCCTGAGGTTCAAGATTAACTCCACTTCCCCCGGCAGGTATCCCGAAGCCTTCGCAATTTCTTCGCGACTCAGGCCCTCGTCAGCCATTGCATATACTTTTAAATATCGCGTTGCAGTATCAGTGACGGGAGTGACAATTTCCGCCGGACGAAAATCACGTTTTAAATAGGTCACTTTATGAGGACGTTCGGAATCGTCTAAGGCTGGGCGTTCTAGCTCGGATTTCTCTTCCACGAACTCCCTTTTATTTTTCTTCGAGCTTTGTTTTTTTGCATTTGCTCGTTTCGATTGTCCCGCAGCCCATTCCTTCAAACCTTTTCTTGCCTTCTCCTCAACACGTTCAAAAGATTTAATTTTCTCGGCAAGACGTTTTTCCGCATCTCTGGCTCTTGCCCCTTCGCGGTCAAGTCCGGCACGGCGTTCATCAATAATCGCAACGACGTCCTTCCCGGCTTCGCGCACCTGCCCCAACAAGGATGCAATGCGCTCCTGAAAATCCATCAAATCCTGGCTATCAAGGGCTTCGCTCGCTCGAAGCTCCATGGCAGCCATTTTATCCTTAGTACGCCACCACAATAGCAGCATCGCCAGCGCTAAAATTAGCTGGAACAGAAAAAGAAAAGCTAGGGCAAAAGATTCCATGATTTCTCAGGCATTGATATCCAGACTTGATCTGGAGGAAGGCAAATTTTGTTCAATTTCGATCGAGGCGCCGAGACCGTTTTTCCAGGCAAGACGATAGCGTTTCTTGGTTTCCGCGTCGAGCCGTTTATTGACGTTTAAACCCGCTCCATCGCCGGAGACCGAAGCCTCCGACTCCGCGATCTGAGCATTCTGGCGTTCTCGTTCGTTTGCGAGATTTTTTTCCAGTTGTCGTGTTGCAATCTCCGATTGTGCAAGCGACTGCTGGTAAATTGCTTGCGCATCTAAAGTTTTTCCGAGCAAATTTTGAACATCGCTCAGACGCATGACCGCCTCTTTACTTAACTAAATGAATTACTCTTGATTTGTCCGTTATCTTCTACGAGTGTACAAAACTTTGTTTCCTGGGTAATCGCTTTACTAACGCGGCTCACAGTAATCTTCGTTCCCGGATAAATCAAGCCATTGCAGCTTACCTTGGCGCGTCGTTTCCCACCTTTGGCAATCGTTTCCCTTCCCTCAATTTCAGTCTTACGATTTTGAACCTGCTTCAAGTCTGCCAGCAATTTAAACTGTGTCCGGGTCAATTTTCCCAGCAATTCTTTTTTGTCGTCTGGAAGCTTTCCCGCCATCTTCGTTGAGAGATCCTTCAGAAATGTCGTCCCCTTCTTCGTCTTATCGAGTTGTTCGTTTAGATTTTTCATCTCCGACTCGATGCGCCGCATTTCGTCCCGCAGACGCGGATCTTCCCCGACTTCAATTTCCGTAGGCGTATTTGATTTGGCTCCAATTTCCTTGGCTAAGACTTCCCAACCTGCCACGGTTGTACCCCCAACAAGATGCCCGCGGCCCGTCAATTGAACTTTGTCGGAGGCGATCAACGTCGAGTGCATCGAGGTGTCTTGGATCGTAATGATCGACCCACTTTCAACATAGGCATTTCGGATATATTTGGCATTGATTTCTCCTTCAGCCGTGACACGGGTCTTGGCACCAATCACGCCACCCTTAATCGTCACGTTGCCTCCGGCGATGACTTCGCCTCCGTCCAATACGCCGTCAATCACGACGTCTGCTCCAGCCTTAACTTTGAATTCACCATTGATTGAGCCATGAATTAGAACGGTGCCCATAAAATCAATATTCCCAATTTTCATGGTCAAATCCCCGTTCACTTCATAGATCGCAAGTACGGAAAGCGTCTCGCCTTTAATTACCACCTGACCCGTTTCGGTTGAAACAAAGGTGTTTGGATCGGTCGTGTCCAAGGCAACGCCGCTACCAGGCTTCAAGATCATATCCTTGCCTTCATCAGGAAATATATCGCGACCAGTCACAGTCGTTCCCATTTCACCTTTGGTCAGCGGTATCTTTTTCGCGAGGACGGTGCCTTTGGCGACATTTTCAATTACGTTTAAATCGCGATAGTCGATCCGGGCATTTTTATTTTCGACTTGTTGAGGATTGTTGCTTGGTGGCGGGGTGTCGTTCTTCTTGTCATAATACTTTTCTAAGTAAGCATCCGTGCCATGAACCACGGGCTTTCCCTTCGCTACCACTGCCTCAACGGGTTCGTAGACTTTGTTAGAGTCTGTCATTGCCATAATGGGAGCTTCCAATTTGCGAAGCGCATCTTCCATAATGCCATAGATGACCCCGTTGGCAGCTAAAGCGGCGCGAACGCGTTCCAAGTCGGCGATCCGTCCCCCACGCTGTTCCGGAGGCAATACGGTTACTTTCGCCTCCATCTCTTCAGCATCGACTTCCACGAAAATTTGCGCGTCTCCCGCCCGAGCTTTCGGCGGAATGAAGACTACGGGCTTCCCACTTGAAGCGTCCACCGCCTTCTTTACGTCCTCCCACTTCACGCCCTTCACTCCGCGACCTTCAATTTCAGCCTTTAGCGCATCAAAGGGCAGCTTCTTCCCTCCATCCTTAGGAGGGAAGACGGTCACTATAAGACCGTCGTCAGACGTATTGACTTGGGGAAATCCGTCGACTGCGCTCATGCGAGGACCTCATAAGTGTCAGTGGGCTATTCAAAAAGCGGCTTCAGCGACACCTGTAGTCTGAGAACCGCTTTTGTGTAAATTTGCGAAATTCGAGAAGCCGAGATTCCTAAAACTTCGGCAATTTCATTCTGTCCTAACTCCTCCTGAATCAAAAGCCGTAATACTTCCCGTTCTTGATCTGGTAATCGGCTGATCGCCTGGGCAAGCTCTTTCACTATCTGCCCCCGAGAATTGAGATCCTCCGGGTTGCTGGAAAGGGGATCCGCGATAAAATTTTTCCAGTCTCCTGATTCTTTGCCCAAGCCTTCCAAAAAAACTAAGGTCGCGGGACCGATTTCGACATACTCTTCCCGAAGGCGTTCCGCACTAATACCAAGTTTCTCCGCAACTTCTTCGTCACTAGCGGCACGGCCCAGATCCTGTTCGCAAATAGCCCAGGCACGTTGAATCTCTTTTAAACGCTGACGTGATTGCTTGCTCAGCCAATCCTGACGTCTCAACTCATCCAGCATTGCGCCGCGAATGCGATAGCTCGCGAAGGTCGTAAAACTGGCTGCCGAGCGTGGGTCAAACTTGTCATAAGCTTGGATTAAACCTAGAGCGCCCGCACTCAGAAGGTCATCCTGAAGCTGCGTCGCCGCAAGGCTAGGAAGTCCAATCCGTAGTCGCGAAAAGACCCTTTTGACCAGGGGCAGATGAGCCTCAAGAAAGGCGTCTCGGTCCTGCCCATTCATATTTTATCAAATTCCTGACGGCACCGGTGGCGGCGGGAGATCCGCGTCTTCCGCAGGAAGGGGGCTTGCTTTTCTGGCGCTGGATGCCGCCGCGGTCGATTGAACCAAGGGCGACTCAAAATCCGGCATCGTAAATTCAGCCACCCTGGAGTTCGCGACTTCAGCAGGAATCACAACATCCGGCATTTCATCGTGAGTCACAAGACGCCCCTCGAGGGATTGCGGATCCCGAGTTTGGCGATGAACATTTTCCGGGAGTTCCTCTTCTTCGGAGTGTTGGCGAAAAAGCTCGCGGAGCCAATGTCCATAAAACCAACCTACCACCGTGGTACAAGTCAACGCCAGGACCCCCCGGATTAAATAGGTCCATAAATCGGCACCCTGCGTGAAAAGGTAGAGCGACGTCAAAAGCAGGGCTCCCAGACCGAGATAAATAGCCATTCGCTTTTCTAGATCATCATACGAGCTCGTTATTTCCTGCATCCGCCCTCCTCAGTACATAGATCTCAGATCCCGAAACTCCGGGATTCTAAAATTTCAAGTTTTGCCTTTGGCTAGACGTCTCCGCCGCCTTTTTTTGAACGTCTCATACTACCGCCCAAACGTTCCAGAAATCCTTTAAATCCGGTCTCCCGATTTTTCTCGTCGGGCAATTTCAAATCATTCAGACGCAGCGCAATCTCCTGCACCGCTCGTGATGCTGCGCTACTGGGAAACGCGATAGTGAATGGAGTTTGGCTACTGACTGCCTTAAGTACGCTTTTATCCCTTGGCACATAACCCAGGTACTCAACATGGTAATTTAAAAATCGCCGGGCAAGGGTCGACATGAGTTCCCCCATCTCTTTGCCCTCTTTTTCGTCTTCAGCCATGTTAACGATCACACGAATAGTTCCCAGGTAACCTTCCTGGTTAAGCGTCTTAATCAATCCGTAGGCATCCAAGCGAGCCGTCGGTTCTGGGGTCGTGACCACAAGGCATTCGTCCGCCGCCATGGCAAACGCAATTACATTCTGAGAAATACCAGCTCCCGTGTCCACGATGACGATGTCGGCACTTTCTTCAATAAGACTAAAATGGGAGAGCATCCGTTCCCGTTCCTGACTGCCCAGATCCGCCAGCTGCGAGATGCCATTTCCCGATGCGATGATCCTTAGTCCCAAAGGCCCTTCCGTCACCACTTCCTGAAGCGTCTTCTGCCCCTGCATAAAATGTTGCAGGTTATAACGGGGACTCATTCCCAGGAGTACGTCAATATTGGCGAGTCCAAGATCGGCGTCAAAAAGGAGAACTTCTTTTCCAAGTGCGCGCATCGCTAAAGCAAGATTGATGGAAATATTAGTCTTGCCAACTCCACCCTTCCCGCTGCTGACCGTGATCACCCGGGCCCTTCGCTTGGCAAAGGGTCTCAATTCGGGAACCGAAGGATCCCCTTTAGGCACCGCGCCGGCCTTAATCTGACTGGCAAGTGCTCTCAGTTTATCCGCTTGATCAGCCACGGCTTTCTCCCATGACCAGTTCAGCGATCCGTTCCGGCGTCGCAATCTCAATGTCGTTGGGCACATTCTGCCCATTGGACATGTAGGAAATCGGAATACTAAAATTTGAAGCCAGATTAAGAATCATCCCGTGACTCTTTGTTTCATCCAGCTTGCTCACCAAAAAGCGGTTAATGGGCACCAGCCCAAATTTACCGACTATCGGAAGTAAATCCTCATTTTTGGTAGTCGCAGAGATAACCAGATGAACTTCCGCCGCCTCAGCGACTTCCAGAAATGCACGTAGTTCGGTAAGCTGCTTTTTGTTCTGTGGACTACGCCCTGCAGTATCGAAAAAGATCAAATCCCGGTCGGAATAACGCTTGAGAGCACTTCGGAGCTCGTCCGGGGTGTTGACTGCCTCAAAGGGGATATCGATGATATCCCGATAAATTCTTAATTGCTCCACGGCCCCAATGCGATAAGTATCCGCCGT
>Ga0206800_1100_pt1 | contig 10931 bp, 5 predicted proteins | sample Alteio_BWOrgCont_64_FD_152898 | JGI IMG/M metagenome (GOLD analysis project Ga0206800, IMG submission 152898) | Enriched cells from forest soil in Barre Woods Harvard Forest LTER site, Petersham, Massachusetts, United States -... | ecosystem: Environmental > Terrestrial > Soil > Temperate forest > O... | reverse complement strand
CATCAGTGGTGATGGGTATTTTTTGAAAAACTTTAGGGTCAGCAACCGGGCGTCCGCAGGACGCCCCTATATGGCAAAAACGCTGTTTGGAGCGAAATGGATGCTAACGAGAGGGAGCATAAAAGGTAAATGGTTAATTGTTAATAGATTAAAAATACCCCCCCCGCTATTTTCCGCTATTAATAGAGGGATTAGGATTTGCGCCTGCCGGTGAGACAGGTATGTTTTTTTGGCAACCTGTTTATGGTTTCAATTTTAAACGGCCATCCCGAGTACCCGGTACCGCAATGAGGGCGTTTTCGGGCGCCAACCGTGTAAGGGAAAAATGGGTTTTTATTCTAAATTAGAATGGTTAGCATCCCATTTGATTTAAAGGCGGTTTTTTTTGGCGATTTTCGGGAAAAAAGGTCAAAAAGAGGCGAAGTTAGAATACCTATCCATTCTAAATTTACTGAAAAGCAAGGGGGCTTTGGCACTTAAACGCGTAAGATTTTGAAGCCCCTACGCGATGTGCTTTTCTTTGTATTTTTTTATCTGGCGCTTCATGGCTTCGAGTGCGAGGTCGAATGCTTCGGGAAAGGCGGCGCCATTTTCTTTTACGAAGAGGGTATGGTCTTTTACTATCAGCTTTATCTCAACTTCTTTGACGGTAGTGTTTTCTTCGCGGAGATACACGATGGCGTCCACGATGTTTTCGTAAAAATGCTCAAGTTTGGCTACTTTTGCTTTTATCTGCTCAACGAAATCTTCTTTCAGTTCGATGTGATTGCTTTGAATGTCTATTCTCATTTTTTTAACCTTTTGGATGTGATTGTTTATATATGTTTTTAAGCCTTTCTATAGAGTTGTGCGTATATATTTGCGTTGCTGCAAGGCTGGCATGGCCAAGCAGCTCTTTGATAGCGTTTATATCGGCCCCTTTGTTCAATAAATGTGTGGCGAAGGAATGACGGAGGGTGTGGGGGCCCACTTTTTGGGTGGCGGATGCGGTAGCGATGAAGCGCTTGACGCAGCGCTGTACAAACATGGGGTAGAGGGGGGCGCCTTTGTCGGTAAGGAGCAGGGTTTGGTTTTGCTCCCAACCTTTTTCTTTTTTGGCCTTCAAATAGTCCTGAAGCAGGTAAATGAGGGTTTTGTTGGCGGGTACTATTCTTTCTTTGTTGCGTTTGCCCAGTACCTTTATGCTGCCCTCCTGCAAATAAACTTTCTGGGTTTCGAGGCTGATGAGTTCGGCAAGGCGGATGCCGGTGCCATAGAGCAGCTCGACGATGAGTTTGTTCCGCAGGCCGGAAAAATCGCCTCCCCATTCGGTATGGTCGAGGATGTTCAGAATGTCGGTTTCGGGAACATAAGAATGGAGCCTTTTTTCGAGTTTAGGGCCTTGTATGCCTGCGGCGGGGTTTATTTCAACCTCGCCGGCCCTGATGAGATATTTGTAAAAAGTATTGATGGATACGAGTTTTCTGCTTACGGAGCGTTTTGACAGTTTTTCTTCAGATAAAAGTACGTACATCCAGTTTTTGATATGATAAGCCTTTATATTTTTCACATCCTGCCCATCCAATTCCGCAAACGCAAAACCAAAAAACTGTGATAAATCTGTATTGTATGCAATTAAGGTCTTTTCGGAATACCGCCTTTCGCTTTTCAGATATTCAAGGAAAGAACTTAATAACGATGTGCGTTCAATATTCAAAGCTCAATGATGAATGTCCGGCAAAGATGAGCGTACAACAATTATCATTGAAAACTTTAGTTTTGGTTTTCAAAGAACTGCTGCCTGTATTCGGCTTTGCCTATTTCGTTCCTTCTTTCCACAGAGGGTTTTACAAAAAACTGGCGGCCCCTGTATTCTTTCAGGATACCTGTTTTTTCGAGTTTCTTTTTAAAACGCTTGAGCGCTTTATCAATGGATTCGTTTTCTTTAATGGATACTTTTATCATCTATTTTTAAAAAATTAAGCCCGCAAATATACTCTTTTTTTTAGAAAAAAGAAAAAAGGGTGGTTAATAAACCATTAGAAAAGGAATTTATTACTTATAAAAATACAGGACGAGCGAAATAGCAATTATTTCCACAAAACGAAAAGCGGAATTTATGAACCAAACCTTATATGACATCCTTTCAAAATTTGCCTGGATAAGCCCAATCAAAGCAATAAAGGTAAACCAAATATATATGGCAATTTTTAAAAAAGACTCGGGTGAATTGTTTTCGGGGTGGTTAATATTTGAATCGCGAAGGATGTTAAGAACGTGGGCCAAAAGAAAGGATATGGCAAAAGCGCCAACTATGGCAACAAGAAAAGAAAAGAGCTTTTTGCCACCGCTCACTTCTTCATCGTTCTTTTTGAGGCCGCTAAGCCACATCTGCCCAAATAAAAAGGGCGAATACCATAAACTGGAAATTAAAAATGATACCCCTACTGAAACTAATACAGCGTATAGGTTTATATTGTGATAATGCATATTCTTATTTTAAAAAGAGGGCAAATTTATAAAACAATAAGGTCTAAAAAATAAAAATCCCTTTCGTTATGAATTTTGTTTTACAATATACGGCAAAAGATTCATAATTCCAAATTTGTCTGATAATATTTTGCTTCTGAATGTCAAATTTACTACAATTTATTTTATTTTTTTAAAATAAAGAAAGCTGCCCCTTTTGTGGGCGCCTGAAGTTTGTATAATCAAACGATGGGAAAACCCTATCTTTCATATATTTGTTCCTTGCCATCACAAACAGGTTGCGTATCGCTTCTGCAATATTGCCTTCGCCGCGCGTACGCAGCCCCCACCGGCTGTCATTTAGCTGGCCGCCGTGGCAGGCGGCAATCTGGTTCAGCACTTTGGCGGCCCTGTCGGGGTAGTTTTTATGCACCCAATCGGTGAATATGTCGGCTATGGCGCCATTCAACCTTACAATCGTATAGGCAGCGCTCAATGCCCCCCGTTCAGCCGCCGCCTTTATTACGCCAGGCACTTCATAATCCGTGATTGATGGTACTATAGGCGCCACCATTATATTTACGGGTATTTTTAGTTTCGACAATTCTTCAACTACATTTAGCCTTTGTTTGTATGTGGCAGTGCGGGGTTCCATTTTCAGCCTGATGCTTTCATCCAGGGCAGTAATGGTAATATTGACATGGACAAGGTTCATGGCTGCCATCTCTTGTAGAATATCTTTGTCCCTTAATATCAGGCTGTTTTTCGTGATGATGCTTACGGGGTTTCTGTATTCAAGCAATACTTCCAGCATCCGGCGCGTGATTTTTGTTTTTCGCTCTATTGGTTGGTAGCAGTCCGTATTGCCCGATAGCATGATAGACTGCGGCACCCATTTAAGATTATCAAATGCCTTTCGGAGCAGCTCCGGTGCGTTTTCTTTCACCATTATTTTTCGCTCAAAATCCAGCCCGGCGCTATACCCCCAATATTGGTGGCTGTTCCGCGCATAGCAATATATGCACCCATGCTCGCACCCCTGGTATGGGTTCATCGAGTACATTCCCGGGATGTCAGGGCTTTCTACTTTATTGATTATCTTTTTAGGATAATTGATAATATATTGCGTAGGGGAGTTATCCTGAAAAGGCTCATCTATCCCCTCAATATGCTCCGTAGTATATTCCCTTTTTTCAAACCTGTTTTTTATATTAACCTGCGCCCCGCGGCCTTTAAGGTATTCATCATTTGTTTCCATTATACAAATATGGCAATAATTTTATCAATTGATAAAATAAACGCCAAAATAAAAGTGTTTTATCTGTAAATAGCTATTATTCAATAATATTAATATTTTTAGCAATTTAACAATTCAACAATTCAACAATTCAGCCTGAATAAGCGTAATTTTGCACCCTTCCAAAACGGTCTCATAGTTCAATGGATAGAATAGAAGTTTCCTAAACTTTTGATGCAGGTTCGATTCCCGCTGAGACCACAAGGAGGGTAAGAGAATACAGAAAGAGAAAGGGTGTTCGCTTTTTCTCTTTCTATAACTGTTTCTCATCCTGGCCCTGTAGTACAACGGATAGTATGTAAGTTTCCGAAATTTAAGATCCTGGTTCGATTCCAGGCGGGGCTACTGATTCTGATTGAGTGAAAGCGTAAGCGGTGCTTATAAAAGCAACTTTCAGTACCTCCTTTTCCAAATCTCTTGATTATAGCCAAATTATTATCTTTTTTGCTAAATCGGACTTTTTTCGAGGGTGCCTAAGCTAATTTGGCAAACTGCTTATACAGGAATTCAGCCCACTCATACAGTTATCCAGTCTGTTCGTACATTTTTTTTTCCTGTTTTTGTGAATATCCGTAAATTTCTTGAGTTATTTTAATTTTTTTAACAACAATGGACTAAATATAAAAAAATCTTATATTTGTTTTTTTTTACACACTAATTAATTCACTTTATGGCACTTTCTACAAATTCAAATTCAAACTATGCCCCTGCGCTATTGTCAATGCAATTTGATAATGCACCCGCCCACGCTAAACCTGGGAAAATAAAGCAAAAAAGGCCTTTAGCCTTTATGCAAAAAGAAAGCCGCATTTTGGGGGGCAATGTCCCGGTGAAAAGTGATAAAAACGTTAACCTCCCCGGCAGTTTTAGATTTTCAACAACCTTTACAAATTTTTATAATATGAAAAAGACTTTACTAAATGGAAAAAGCCTGCTCATTGCTTTCACAATGGCATTTTTGTTTTCGTCTTACACCGCTAAATGTGTAACCCCCATCCACGTATCGGGGAAATACATTATCGGCAGTTGTGGCGATACTTTAACGTTTTACGGTGTTAATTACCCAGCCTATAATTGGGGCTATACCACTTCTGAAAATTTTTTCCCTGAAATAGCGCAAACCAAGGCTAATGCGGTACGCATACCCTGGTATGCATACGCCAATAGCAGCACACCTGCCTATCAGGGGTTCACATATCTCGATTCTGCCATTGGGCGGGCCATTAGGTATAAAATGATACCTATTTTGGTTTTGATGAACGAAACAAGCCAGCCTGCCGATTCATTAGTAAACCTTCTACCTTTTTATAAACAACCGGGCTTCCTTGCCATCGAGGCAAAGTACCGCAAAGACCTGGTGATTAACATAGCCAACGAAAACGGCTTATATGCCTGGGATGCCAGTTCTACTGCCGACCTCACCGACTACCGTACCAACTATATAAATGTAGTGGACTCTTTAAGGAGCTATGGGATAATGGTGCCTTTTATGATTGACGCGCCTGACGGCGGAAGCAACGCTGATGTAATTGACAGCGAAGGCAGCGCCATATTAAATGCCGACCCGCAAAAAAATATCATTTTCAGCGTACATGGCTACTGGTACGCTTTTGCAAATAACGATTCCGCTACTGCCGCCGCAAAAGTAGCTTCACTTGCGGCTACCGGCCTGGCTGTGCATTTCGGCGAAGTTTCGACCCAACAAGACGGGAGCACATCTTGCCAATACAACCTTAATTACAAACCGCTTATTCAAATCCTGAAACAATATAAAATAGGATATACCGGCTGGGTATGGTACTGGGATATTTGTTCTGCAAGGCAAATGACAACCAATGGCGCCTACAGTACCCTCACTACCTGGGGCAACTATATTGCCAACGACAACCTCATTGGCATATCAAAAAATGCGGTAACGCCTGTGGACCTTAGCGCTACCCCATGCGGCGCTTCTTCATGCTTGTCCGGCGCCTACACAATAAATCCTTCTGGCAGCGGTGCAACCAATTATACCAGTTTCACCCAGGCCATTGCCGCTCTCGATTCAAACGGCGTATGCGGCCCGGTGGTATTTAATATTGCCAACGGTATTTACAACGAAGCCATTAATCTTACTGCTGTGGCAGGGGCCTCTTCTGTAAATACCATCACCTTCCAAAGCGCCAGCGGTGATAGTTCTAAGGTAATATTGACTGCCGGCGGCTATACTGGTTCAGCTACCATTTATATAGGTAATGCCAGCTATTTTACCTTTAAAGGCATCACCATTCAGTACATTGTATATGCTTACAACGAGCAGCCAATACAATGTACAACTTTCGGCGGCAGCCATATTACATTTACCCATTGTGCAATGAGGAGTACAAATGGCAATTGGGTTGTTTATAATTATTATAATGGCTGCGACTATCTTACTATAAGCAATTGTGCCATACATGCCAATAATAATGGTGAAGGGATATATCAACAGCCACCATCAGCGCACGCCATTTTTACCAATAATATTATTGATAGTTTTTCGCAGTACGGTATCCTCACCTATAATACCGACTCGCTAATTATTGCTAATAATACAATAACAGCCGCACCTTCTTACAACTTCGCTATTGGCGTGCAAGTAGAGTATGCAACCAGCTTTCTTGCTATTTCTAAAAACAAAATTGTATTGCCCAATGATGGAAGGGCTATGTATCTTTCTTCTAATGCTTTTACAGGCTTCGGCCAGGGGGTTGTTTCAAATAACTTTATTACAGTAACGGTTAATAGAAATACCGATGATGATGCAATCTGGGATGCTAACAATTCCAATTTAAGTTATGAATTTAATAATATGAATATAGTGGGCAACCCATCTATAGGGACCATTAATAACGTTGTTAATGAAGCATGGATAGGCTCAGCGAACACTAATTTTATTGATAATAACCTTGTTAGCACAGGCGGGGACTTTTATTATACAGGGGTGAATTTTTATACCGGCACCGTTAATTCGGCTGATTATAATAATTATTACACACCAGGCGAATGTATCGGTGGCTTGTATGGCAATGGCACTAACTTATATACTACCCTTTCGGCATGGCAGGCAGCCAGCGGGCACGATAGCAATTCGGTAAATATAAACCCTGGTTATCTTTCTGCTACCGACCTACGCATCAGCAATAACGCCCTTGCAGGCGCTGGTAAAGCTATTTCAGGCATCACAACTGATATATTTGGAACAACCCGTTCCACACCGCCTGCCATCGGCGCCGATGAAACAATATGGCCGGAAGCCTATACAGGCAGCAATGCCGTAATGTGCGCCGGTGGAAGAGATACTTTAGGTACTACCGCCATAGCTGGCCATACTTATAGCTGGGTATCCAACCCTTCCGGCTTTACCTCCACCCTTTCAAACCCAATCGTTAGCCCTACCGCTACTACTACCTATACATTGACTGAAACCATTACGGCTTCAGGGTTAACCAACTCAAATAGCGTGGTTGTTTTAGTGGCCGCTATTGCCGGTGGCTCCTATACTATTGGCGGCGCATCGCCATCCTATGCCACCTTTACCGATGCGGTAAATGCTTTGAAGGGTGGGATATGCGGCCCCGTAGTATTTAATGTGAGGGATGGTTCTTATAACGAACAAATTTCCATCGGCGCCATACCCGGCTCATCGGCTGCCAATACCGTTACATTTCAATCGGCATCTAACGATTATACCAAAGTAAACCTAAACTATTCAGGTACTACCGGCGCCGACTATGTGGTGCAATTAACCGGGGCTAAATATGTTACCTTCCATAAACTCACCATAGCTGCTACTGGCAGTATTCACGGCATTGCCATAAGTATTGAAAACCAATCACAAAACAATTCGTTCCTTAATGACTATATTGCAGGTACAAATGCTTATTCCAATTATACGCCTGACGGGGTTATTCAACACATCGACGGTTCTAACTGCAGCGGCACTAATATTTCAAACAACACAATTAAATACGGCTCGAGTAGTATAAATTGGTTTGGCTCTGCTTTGGGAACTTCAAGTTCCGGCTACGAAAGCGGGTTAATAATAAGCAATAACCTTATTGATAGTTTTGGCTACGAAGGTTTAGACCTTTTATATCTTGACGGGTGCCACTTTATTGGTAATTTAATTTCAAATCCCCTTTTATCTTATCCGCAAGGCATTCAATTGCAGGTTGCCTATAACAACGTAATAATTGCCAATAATAAAATTATAATTAATACAAATACGAATAACGGCAGCTATGGAATAGCGCTTTATTCTGTATATGGGGATGGTGGCAATGCGTTTGTAAATGTTTATAATAACTTTATAACTGTAAATAGCAACGCTTCGTCTGACGCAAATGGAATATATGTAAGCTCTTTTGACAATGTCAATATTGTATTCAATAATATATTGAACAACAGTGCTTTTTACGACCAAAGCAACGCCGCAGCGGCCTTTTTTTATAGTCCGTACGGCGGGGTTAATGTTGAAAACAACAATATTGTAGCTACTGCCGGGGCGCAGGCCATATATGACTATGACCAGGGCGGCGGCAGCACATACTTGCTTTTGAATAATAATAATTATTATACAGGCGCTTCTCCAAATTTCGGCTATTATAACGCTTCTATTCCTGTTTCTAATTTAGCCGGCTGGCAAGCGGCTACCGGCCAGGATATCAATTCTATATCCGTTGACCCAAAATATGCTTCAAGCACGGACCTTACAGATGTTAATAAACAGCTTACAGGAAGGGGTACTGCCATTTCGGGCATTACTACTGATATTACCGGCTCTACAAGGGCCAATCCGCCTACTATTGGCGCGGTAGAGTTATCAGGTTGCGGCGCTATTGCAGGTTCCAATCAAGCGGTATGCGGTGGTAGCTCTGCCACTATTGGTATTGTGTCAGATACCGGCCATACCTATTCATGGGTATCAAACCCATCTGGGTTTTCATCTGCAATATCCAACCCAACCGTTAGCCCAACTGTAAACACTACCTATATATTAACGGAAACTGTAACCGCTACCGGCTGCTCCGATACTGCTTCGGTAGTTGTTTCCATCGGTGGCGGGGCAGCGCCTATACCTAATACCAACCAAAGAATTGATTTAGGCAGCAGTGCAAATATTGGGTACACCCCATCAGGCTCTTATACTTTTTCATGGTCGTCAAACCCTTACGATACTACTTTAGTACCATATATAAACTCATCTACCGCCACCGTTTCCCCTACGGTTACCACCACTTATTACTTAACCGTTTCCAATGGCACCGGCTGTTCGGTTACCGATACTGCCATCGTGAATGTTAGCCAGGTATCCGATAGCGCTTATGCGGGCGGGTACTATCATTCATGTGCAGGTTATGGCCTTTATATCGGCCCGTCAGTGGGTGGCGAAAACAGCTACGCATGGGCTTCAAACCCTACGGATTATTCATTGTCTTATAACGCCAATAGCCAAAACCCTTATGTGTATCCACAGGTAACCACCACTTACTATTTACAAACAACCGATGCCAATGGTACCCATTATGATACAGCTATAATATTTGTTGATACGTCATTGGTACTCATTAATCCGGCCGTAGCAGGTTGTAGCGGGGCTGCAACACAAATAGGCGCTGATTCTGTAAGCGGCTATTCTTATAATTGGTGGCTCGGCGCAGCCTACTCAAGCAGCCCAATTTCAAGTTCACCAAATCCAACGGTAAACCCAACAACTGCCACTACCTATTCTTTGGTGGCTACTTCGCCACTTGGTTGCAATTTTACTTACCAGGTAGTGTTCACCCCTATAGGAAAGGCTTATGCAGGTGCCAACAAAACTCTTTGTTCAGTAGGCGATACCGTTACCATTGGTTCTTCGCCGGTTTCTGGTGTTTCATATAGCTGGACATCCAACCCTTCTGGCTTTAATTCTACAGTTGCAAACCCTTTAGTTCAACCTTCCGTTGAAACCACCTATTATTTATCAGTATTTGATACTGCCTGCAACTACACAACTACCGACAGTATCGTTATTGACATACTCCCTGTTGCTTATACCGGGCCAAATCAACTTATTTGCAAATTAGGCGATACTGTAACTTTAGGCGGCGCTGCCAAGGACCCTAACTTCTTTTATTCCTGGAATGTATATACAGGCAATAATAGCGACACCTTTCCTTCCTTAAAGGTTAGCCCACGGATTACCACCGCTTATTATCTTACTGTTCAGTCCAAAAATGCTTACGATTATTATAACCTCGGAAGCACCCAATGCTATTCATCTTCTGAAGTTATTGTTAAAGTGCCGGTAGCCTTTGCCGGCTATAGCCAATACCTTTGCACAGGCGATGGATATTATGGGATTGGCTTAGGCGCTGCCGCTGACTCTGGTAGCACTTATAGTTGGACGTCAAAACCTGCAGGCTTTTCAAGCACAAGCTCTAACCCAACTGTTTATCCTGGCGTCAATACAACTTACTACCTTACCGAAATAAGCAAAGTATGCAATGATACAACGAAGGATTCCGTTGAGGAAATTTATAATATACCCACCGATAAAAAATACCACCAGACAATTTGTGCGCGTGGAGATAACGTAACCATAGGCCACCCCTCTTATTTTACTGATGGCCGCAACGCCGACATTATTTATTACTGGTACACAAGCCAGGGTACTTATCTCACGTTTAGCAACCTGGGGAGCGGCGATGAAAGCTTTAACCCGGTAACCAAAGTTAGCCCTACCATTACCACTACCTACTACCTTGGTTATTCAACTTTAAATGGCTCTTGCGCTGCCTGGGCAGACACTGTAGTGGTAGAAGTGCCGATAGCCAATACAGGCGGCAATAAACATATTTGCTTCGCCGGTGCATCAGTGCAATTGGGCGAGCCGCAAGATATTGGCAGCACTTTTTCATGGTCTTCTTCACCTTCAGGTTTTACTTCGTCGCAAGCCAACCCAACGGTGGCCCCGGACTTCCAGACTACCTATTATCTTGAAGAGGCTAATAATATATGCAGCACTATTACCTACGATACAGCCATTGTTTACCTCGATACTGCCATGGCCCATGCGGGCGGCAACAAAACCATTTGCACCATAGGCAATACTGTTACACTTGGCCCTGTGAATGTTGATACCGGGTACAATTATACCTGGAAATCAAGCGCGAACGCTGAC
>Ga0206800_1099_pt1 | contig 11003 bp, 11 predicted proteins | sample Alteio_BWOrgCont_64_FD_152898 | JGI IMG/M metagenome (GOLD analysis project Ga0206800, IMG submission 152898) | Enriched cells from forest soil in Barre Woods Harvard Forest LTER site, Petersham, Massachusetts, United States -... | ecosystem: Environmental > Terrestrial > Soil > Temperate forest >... | reverse complement strand
TGTCAATCAAAAGGGCGGCGTCGGCAAAACGACGACCGCCATTAATCTGGCGACTGCGCTTGCCGCCGTCGGCAAGCACATACTCATTGTCGATGCTGATCCGCAAGGCAATGCCTCGACTGGCCTTGGCATTCAACGTGCCGAACGCGGCGCAGGCTGTTACGATCTGATGTTTGACGGCGCCCGGGTCGAAGACATTGTGCGTCAAACGATGATTCCCAATTTATCGATCATCACATCATCAGCCGATCTCGCCGGCGCCGAAATCCAGCTTGTCACGACCGATCGGCGCGAGTTCCGCATGCGTGATGCATTCGAACGCAGCGCGCAAAACTTCGACATGATTTTGATCGACTGCCCGCCTTCGCTTAATCTCATCACGTTAAATGCGCTGGTCGCGGCGGACGGATTGCTGGTGCCGCTGCAGGTCGAATTTTACGCGCTCGAAGGCATCACCAATCTCTTACAAACGATTGATGCCATACGCGCCCGCTTTAATTCCACACTTGAAATCGAAGGCGTCGTGCTCACGATGTATGACAAACGCAACAGCCTTGCCAACGCCGTCGAGCGTGACGTCCGCGCTTTTTTCGGCAACCGCGTTTATGACTCCGTCATTCCGCGCAATGTACGCGTGTCCGAAGCACCCTCGCACGGCAAGCCGGTTTTGCTTTATGATTTGAAATGCTCGGGCTCGCGCGCCTACATGGAATTGGCGAGTGAGATGCTGCGGCGTGAAGCCGAGATCACAGCAAGCTCGGATTTGGAGGAAACGAAAGTCGTGGGAGAATGAGCTACGAGTTGTTCAGGCCGAACAACCAAGGCTACTTAATTAAGGGACAAATGCAGGTAAGCAAGAACCAGCCGTTAAAAAGGAAATGCATCTATGACTCAGATTACAACAAAACCCTCTCCGCTAGGACGTGGATTATCCGCTCTGTTCGGTGACGCGGATGCGTCCTATCAGCCTACGCCACCGCGCGCGCATGCGGCTGAATCCGAAGCCGCAAAACAGGCCAGCCAACGCGTCATGCCGCTCACCTGGCTACAGCCGGGCGCGTTCCAGCCGCGGCGTCATTTTGACGATGAGGCACTGAAAGGCCTGACTGAATCCATCCGCGAGCGCGGTATTTTGGAACCGATTGTTGTGCGCCTTGTCGCCGGTACGCAGGAAAGTTTTGAGATCGTCGCCGGCGAGCGGCGTTGGCGCGCCGCGCAACGCGCAGGATTGCACGACGTGCCCGTCATCGTGCGGGCGCTTTCGGACCGTGAGGCACTCGAATATGGCCTGATCGAAAATGTTCAGCGACAAGATTTGTCGCCACTTGAGGAAGCCGAAGGCTATAAACGCCTGCTGGAAGAATTCAGTCACACGCAAGACAACCTCGCCAAAATCGTCGGTAAGAGCCGCCCACATATTACGAACATGCTGCGCATTTTGGCGCTACCGGCACCTGTAAAGCAGATGATCGATAAAGGTGAGATTACGCTCGGCCATGCACGCGCTATTATCACTGCGCGCGATCCTTTGGCGCTGGCGCATGAAATTGTCAAAAAAGGCCTCAATGTTCGGCAAGCCGAAGCGTTAGCAAAACGCGAAAGCGAAAATCCGCAAATTCACAAACGTAAGGCGGCCACGAAGCAGGATGCCGACATTATCGCACTTGAGAAGGACCTCGAACGGGCAACCGGCCTCAAGGTCAAAATTCACGCCCAAGGCAGATCTGGATCTCTATCGTTTTATTATCATCAGCTTGATCAACTGGAGGTGTTGGTGAAAAAGCTGAAATCTTAACAACACGAGCCTTAAAAATTCATCTTGTCTTTTTGCGCAGCACGGGCGATGATTGTGCGCAACATCCCACCTGAACCTGAGGTTTCACCTCTATGCAAGCTCAACGCAAATCGACGCAAGGATCCCCTCTCATGAGCGACGCGCCAAAATCATCCGTCACCATCAAAAAATACGCCAATCGCCGGTTGTATAATACGGCCACCAGTTCCTACGTCACGCTCGACGATCTCGCAAAAATGGTGAAAGAAGGAACGGAATTTAACGTCTATGACGCGAAATCCAGCGAAGACATTACGCGCTCGGTGCTCACGCAAATCATCGTCGAAGAAGAAGGAAAGGCCGAACAGACCTTGCTGCCGATCAGCTTCTTGCGGCAGTTGATTGGTTTCTACGGTGACAACATGCAATGGTTGGTGCCGAAATATCTCGAGCACAGTATGCAATCTTTGTCCAAAAATCACGAGCAATTGCGCAGTTATTTCCAAACCGCTTTCGGTGGCATGTTCCCCTTCGGCACCACGCTTGAGGAAATGGGCAAGCAAAATATCGCGATGTTCGAACGCGCGATGCGCATATTCTCGCCTTTTGGCGGCAACGCGCCCGAAGGATCTCAAGAAAGCAGCGTAGAAAAACCCGTTTCTTCCGCCAGCACATCGGAAGACCACGAGGCTGCCGCCGAAGCCGCTTTTTCGCCTTCATCCAATGTCATGCCGATGCCGTCGCAACCGGTCTCCCAAAGTCCCTACCAAGATATATCAGGCGATGATGTGCAAAGTAAAATCGCTGCGCTCCAACGGCAGCTTTCGGATATCGCAAAGAACAAGGGCTAGAGCAAAGGCCTTAGCTTGTAGTGGGTCGAAAGAATTGCGATCTCCAATTCTCTACGCGTGAGTTGCTACATCCGACTTGCAAGCCGGGTCGCGCCGCTCACGATTGCCCAGAGCGCCAACGCCGCCAGCGCCGTCGCCGTAATACGGTTGATGATGATGATGCGCTGTTCGGTAAAATGGCCGCGCACCAAAGCGATGCCGCCCGACAATACGACCCACCATAAAGCGCAGCCGCAAAAAATACCCACAATGATTGTGTAGGCATCCAGATTGCTTTCCATGTGGCCGAACGTCGCCACGACGGCAAGAATAGCGAAGATCGTCACTGGGTTGGTCAGTGTAATGGCAAAGCCGCTGATAAATGATTTGAGTACGCCCATAAAGGTATCGTCTTTGGTGAGGCATATAACTTTTTTGACAAGTGCCATTGGATCAGACGGTGGCTTAGGCTGATCGCGCCAGGTATGCCAGGCGCCCCATAGTAATACCGCACCGCCCAGGATGCGGATGAAAACATCGTATTGCCGCATAAAATCGAGAATGGCGGCAACGCCAAAAGCCGCCACCGCGCCAAAAATAGTGTCGGCAAGGGCCGCACCAAGACCCGTCGCAAAACCGGATGGAAGCCCTTTATGGATCGTGCGGCGAATGCATAAAAGCCCAATCGGCCCCACCGGCGCGGAGATCATAAGCCCCAGAAGCAGCCCACGATAGAAGACGCCGATTTCTTCAAACAAGTTTTGACCTCGCGTATAATTTGGCAATTCAGTTATGGCAAAGGGCAGCCTGTTCCGCAAGCAAGACCGCCTTTTTCCGCAACGGTTTTTTATATTAACCCGCTTTTCATCACTTTTATTGTTTGATGCGCTGTAATGACCATGGCTATTACGACCATCTCACCTTCCGAACGGAGCGCCCTGTCAGGCATTATACTGGCGGCGACGGCGTTTGCTCTTTTAACCGCGACAGATACAATCTTCAAATTGGTTGCGGCAAAGGGTTATCCCGCTCACCAAATTTTATTAATCAATGCTTTCTTCGCTTTGATACCGATTTTTACATGGACGATGCTGACAGGCGGTCTCGCGCGCCTCTCAACCCAGCATCCCTTTCAGCATTTGATGCGCGGATCGGTCAGCGTGATGTCGGCGTTTGCCGCAATCTATGCCTATTCGCGCCTGCCGCTGACCGATTTTTACGCCATTGTGTTCGCGGGACCGCTTATCGTGACGGCGCTGTCGTCTTTCTGGCTTAGGGAAAAAATCGAACCCGGCCGTTGGTTCGCCATCGCCGCGGGTTTTGCCGGAATTCTGATCATCACCGGTCCCTTCACTCTGCATGATGCAATTCCCAATACGGCTGCTTCGTTCGGACGTTTAGCGGCCTTCGTCAGCGTGTTCTGTTACGCACTTTCCGTGGTGATGATCCGGCATATGCGTCTTGGTGAATCCAATATTTCCTTTTCATTTTACGGCTACATCGCGGCGATTATGATCGGCGGGATTTTATTCGCGTTGCGCGGTGGGTTGAGTTTGCATATGGGCGATATCGCCACGCTAGCCTTGTCCGGTTCGCTTGCCGGTACGTCAAGCATTTGTTTGATGACAGCTTATCATCGCACGCCGGTGGCCGTGGTCGCTCCGTTTCAATATACGCAGATCATCTGGGGCGCCGTCGCTGGATATCTCTTGTGGCTGCACATGCCGGGCCCGCGTCTTATTATCGGCGCGCTTATTGTGGCCGCCAGCGGTTTATTCGTGATTTATCGGGAATTGAAAGTACAGGATCGTCCCTAATCACGACGCTTTCTTCACGGCGACCACGGCGTTTAATCCGCCAAAAGCAAACGAGTTATTCAACGCGGCATTTATTTTTACCTTGCGCGCCGCGTTCGGCGTGTAATCAAGATCGCATTCCGGATCGGGGCCGAGATAATTGATCGTCGGCGGGGCGCAATCGTCCGTCACGGCCATCACGGTCGCCAGCATTTCCAAAGCGCCCGCGGCACCCAGCGCATGGCCGAACATGGATTTGCTCGAGGAGATCGCAAGCTTCCCAGCATGTTTGTCAAAAACCTGCTTCAAAGCTGTCGTCTCGGTCTGGTCATTAGCGCGCGTGCCGGTGCCGTGGGCATTAACGTAATCGATATCCTGGGGCGCTAACCCTGCATCCTTAATTGCAAGCGCAACCGCACGTGCCGCGCCGTTGGCATCCGGCGTCGTGATATCTTTCGCATCCGAACTCATACCAAAACCGGCAAGCTCAGCATAAATTTTTGCGCCACGCACTTTGGCACTTTCATAAGTCTCCAAAACGAACATCGCCGCACCCTCCCCCAGCACCATGCCTGCGCGGTCTTTTGAAAACGGCCGACAGACATCGGGTGCCATCACACGCAGAGCCTCCCAGCCTTTGAGCGTGCCGAACGTAAGACAGCTTTCCGAACCGCCGGTAATGGCCCTGTCGATAAGGCCTGAGCGCAACATATGCAGCGTAACGCCCATCGCATGAATAGCCGATGCGCAAGCGCTCGCGACTGTAAAGGCAGGGCCCGTAGCACCTGTGGCCATAGTAATATGGCTTGAGCCTGCATTGGCCATTAAACGCGGAATGGTAAATGGATGCACGCGTGTCGACCCATTCGGATCCAGCAATTTCACATAAGCGTCTTCCAACGTATTCTGGCCGCCGACGCCGGTGCCGGTGATAACGCCGGTGCGCTCGGCAACCTCTGGCGTCATTTGCAATCCGGAATCTTTCAACGCTTGCTTAGCCGCTGCCACGGCGAATTGCGAAAACCGGTCGAGCATCGATATTTTCTTGGTCTCGATCCAGTCTTCAGGCTTGAAATTTTTGACCGCGGCCGCCGGAAAACGCACTTCTTTACCGCGATAGGGAAAACCGACGCTGTCAATACCGCTCGTTCCAGCAAAAAGATTTTGCCGGAATTCAGAAACAGTGGAACCGATAGGCGAGACGACGCCCATGCCGGTGATGACAATGCGGGGCATAAATTATCTGTGGAGTTTCGGGAACAATTTACCGCAGCGCCTGGCTAATTCGTATATTGTCCCCGTATTTTCGGGACCGATATCGCTGTCATCGTCAGGACCACTGATGCTACCAATAAGGTCGGTGATTTTATCGCCTTTAAGGATCGCATAACCGTGCTGCATCTCCAACAATCCATTGGAGACCTTCTCATAAGCGATATACCAATTTTTTTCTTTTCTTTCCGCGCCAACAGTATTGTCCTTCCCACAAATCAAGCCACCTTCCTGTAACACTTTTTTGATAGCTTGGTCGATCATAGTTATAGAAGGGTCAGAGACCGGTCTTCTTGGAATTCCTTCATCACGAAGCGAAATCGACGGCATGGCTGCGATAAATGCCGCCACTGCCGTAACAGCAGATAATTTTAATGACGTGTTCATGATGATCCTCTATTAGCCGTTAGACACAGCCTTTTTCGCCGCCAACTGCTTTTCAACCAACGTTATGACATCACCGACGGTTTCAAACTCATTGGCATTGGTATTGGCGTTAAAAGGGAGCTCGACGCCGAATTTATCCTCCAGCGCAAACATAACCTCGACCATATCGAGCGAGCTTACATTCAGGTCGGCCAGTTTCGCATCTCGCGTAAGCTTGCTGCGATCGATCAGCGCTTTCTGCGCGACGATATCGAGGATTTCATCAATTTGGGGCTGGGACATGCGCCAGTCTCTTCTATCTCAAAGGTTGAAACGATAATAAATCCAATAAGGCCTGACGACCGCTTAAGGTTTAACCCTACAATTTGTACCTGTAAAGCAGGGGTTTAATGCGGTTTTTTGTCTGCAAATTGTGTCAGCAACAGCCTCAGTTCCTCAATACCGGTACCCTTCTCAGCACTGACGGTCAGCACAGAGGGGCGCGCAGCCGGGCGCCGCTCCAACTGGACCGCAACTTGACGTTGCCGCGCATCGCGCTCGCTGAGCTTAACCAGATCAATCTTGGTTAACACGATCTGATATCCGATCACAGCTCGGTCAAGCAATTGCATCATGGCAAAATCGTTCGTCATAAGGCCATGCCGTCCGTCGATGAGTAAACATACGCAGCGCAATTGGGGCCGCGTGTGCAGATAGTGATGGATCAGCTCATTCCATCGGTCCTGCTCCTCGCGTGGCGCTTCCGCATGGCCATAGCCTGGAAGATCGGCAAGCATAAGCCGTCCGCCAAGATTAAATAAAACGATTTGCTGCGTACGGCCTGGCGTTTTGGACGTACGTGCCAAAGCCTTGCGTCCTGTCAGGGCGTTGAGAAGCGAGGATTTACCGACGTTCGAGCGACCCCAGAAAGCGACTTCCGGCAATTTGCCAGCCGGTAATTGGTCAGGGACCGAAACCGCGCGTACGAATTCGCAAGCACCAGCGAAAAGCGTATCGCCGTCCGTGGTGCTCACCCCGCGCCCGCGCGGACATCCGCTGTCATGTCAGATGGGGCACACCTTACCGGACGGATTCGCAAACGGCGAATGCGTCCCTGATCCATCTCCAAGACCTCGAAACTGAATGTGCTGCCGGTGACATTCTCGCCGATGCGCGGAATATGGCCGGCAAGGCTGGCGACATAACCGCCGAGCGTATCGATATCCTCGCCCTCCAACGGCGGCAGCTCAAAGCCGCTCTGGCTCTTGAAATCCTCGATCGACAACCGCGCATCCGCCAGAAGTGTGCCATCCGCGCGGGTGATGATCGGCGGCGCGGGCGGAGCGTCATGCTCATCCTCAATCTCACCGACGATTTCTTCGACCAGATCCTCGATCGTCACAATGCCATCGACGCCGCCAAATTCATCGACCACCATTGCCATGTGCTGGCGCGTCTGCCGCATCTGCAAGAGAAGTTTCGCCGCCGCCATCGACGGCGCCACGAACAGAACCGGCCTGAGAAGATCCGCAATCGTGCGCGCGCGGTCATAAGCCAGGCAGGGCAAAATATCTTTCATATGCACCATACCGATGACATCATCGAGTGTACCGCGATAAACCGGAATGCGGCTATGCGCATGCGCAGCCATCAGATCGATCAACTCCTTCACATCAGCATCGATGTCCGCGGCGACGATATCGGCGCGCGGCAACATGCAATCACCGACTCTGCGCTCACGTAATTTCATGATGTTGCCGAGCAGCATGCGTTCGGCCGGCGATATGCCGGATTCGGATAACGGTTCCTCGATCAGTTCCTCGACCACTTCTCGCAGCACTTCGGCATCAGGTGGAGGTCGCAGAAAACTGTGCACCCGGTGCCACAACCGGTTCCAAAAACCTCGCGGCTCCTCATTGCCAGAATCGGCCGATGATAGCGTCGTCATCGAAGAATGTTCGTTCATTGCTTTGGTCTGACTTTGGCTCTGCGATTTTTGCCCTGTGCCGAAACCTTTTTTAGCCTCACTTTTTGTGCCGCGCGATAGGGATTAGGTAGATCAAGCGCAGACATGATCTTCTGCTCCAACCGCTCCATCCGGACAGCGTCTTTTTCCGAAAGATGATCATAACCTAAAAGGTGCAAAAGACCATGAATCAGTAGATGGGTGACATGATTTATCAATATCTTGTTGGTGTTCTTGGCTTCACCTACTACATATTGATATCCAATCAAGATATCGCCCAGATAAACAGGGAATTTGGATTTACCTTTTTTGGGTAATTCGGCTGGTCCAAATTGAGGGAAGGAGAGTACATTGGTTGGCTTGTTGATGCCACGAAAATCACGGTTCAATTTTCGTAAGGCCTTATCATTGGTCAGCACAACCGTTGAGGTTGCCGAGAACTGAAATTTTTTCGGCAGATGTCGGACTGTCAACCTTGCCACTGCATTAAGTTTCCCGACAAGATTCGGAACACGGCACCACCTATTATAATCAATTTGAATGACGAAAGCGTACTTTTCGTTTTTCTTATGTTGCATAAGCAAGGATAAGTTTCAAGAACTAGGTGCGACTTTGCTCATATTCGAAAGTATCATATCCACCTGTCGTTTAGCGCGTTTGCTAATCGTACGATCGATTGGCGCATTTGGATTCAATTCACCATTAATATATTGCCTGCGTTCAACAAGCGCTGAGTGCGCCATCTTGTAAGCATTATAAACCCCAAGAGAAAAAAGCGGCAGCGTTGCCGTGATAACCCAAACGTTTGTAAACAGTGAAACCATAGGTGTTATTCCAGCACCAAACAGTCCGGCAACCATAGCATATCCTCGCCTTTGAAAGGTGTCGAAGCGCACTCGATCATATATTTCATTCAACTTTACCAAATCATTCTTGGTTATACGAATCTCACCTACCTCAGCTACCAGTTTCTGAAGGCTATTATCGATATAAGAACTAAACTTATATCTGTTCCAGCTCGAAGGATCGCCCAGCATATTAAGCATATATTGTAAAAGTTGCGAATATTCCTCCCGTGTTTCCGGATCGGCACCCACAGGAACAGTAAGTAACTCTTTGCCACGAACTCGACGTAAATCAGCTTCGCGGTTAGCAACTGTTGGTCTTGCATTTGTCAGCCCTTCGCCATAGGGAAGACTCCGTGCAAAAACTTCGTCGCGAAAATATTTATGTAAAGCTCTTGTGGCTGCCCAGCTCAAAAAGCGGCTGGCTGGAGCATCGTTTCGTACAGCACCCATATCGAATTGTGCATGAAATTCTCGGTCAATTTTTGGCTGACAGATATTTTTGGCTGCCAGACCGGCCATAGCGCCAATTCCTAAAAGAGTGAGCGGCGCGGCAGTATAGGGGTTAGAGAATAAGCCCAGATTAGGCAAAGGACTTAGACCAAATAACGGTCCCAGAGGGGACGATAGGCTTAGGCTACTAATTCTATCAGCCAAAATTGCCAAGGTGAATGGTAAGAAGGATATGATCGAAATATTTTCTATTTTTTCTAAAGAAACCCGCAATCTTTTATAAGCGTTATTGTATATATCGGCAGCACGTACTTCGCCATAATCTCTAACCATTAAAACGACCGAACCGCTTCCAATACGAGGTAATTGGGAAGTATTGATTCCCCGGTTTTTATCAGTTGTTGTGATAGCCTCTGCATGGGCTTTCATAAATGCATGCATATTTATATTACTCATTTAAAAGCTCGCTAGAATCTTTATGTTTATACGAATTTCTACTCAAAATCCAATTATCAAGCAATGAGTAAATCACCTGCAAGACTATTAACACCCGCTTGATTAATCTTAACCATACTCTCTTTGCCGACATATTCACTGGACGCGTCAACATGCACCGCTTGCATATAAGGGGTGCGGCCAAACAATTTACCCGGCTCGCGCATTGCGTTTTCAAATAATACCGGCATAGTTTTGCCAAGCATTGCGTCATTAAATCGTGCTTGCTGGGCCCGCAAGAGAATTTGCAACTCTTGCAACCGCGCATCTTTCACCGATTCGGCAGTTTGGTTGGTCATCGTTGCTGCAGGTGTTCCGGGCCGACGGCTGTATTTGAAAGAATAGGCTTGCGCAAAACCGATATCCCGCACCAACTTTAGCGTCGCCTGAAAATCCTCATCGCTTTCACCGGGAAAGCCGACGATGAAATCAGAGGATAGCGCCATGTCCGGACGTACCACGCGTAGCTTATCGATAACGCGGCGGTACTCATCCACCGTATGTTTGCGATTCATCGCTTCCAGCACGACGTCTGAGCCACTCTGCACCGGCAAATGCAAAAACGGCATCAGCTGAGACACATCGCGATGCGCGGCTATCAACTCATCATCCATGTCGCCTGGATGCGAGGTGGTATAGCGCAGACGTTTTAATCCCCGAATCTCCGCAAGATGCCGCATGAGGCGGCCCAAACGCCACGTTTTCCCGTCCGGTCCTCCGCCATGAAACGCGTTGACATTTTGCCCGAGCAACGTGATTTCGCAGGCGCCGTTTTGGATGAACCGTTCGGCTTCCGCTACGATCGCCATAACGGAGCGCGAATATTCCGCACCACGTGTATAGGGTACCACGCAAAACGTGCAGAATTTATCGCAACCTTCCTGCACCGAAAGATAGGCGCTGACGCCGGGTGCCGCGCCATCCTGGGGCAAGGAATCGAATTTCGGCTCGACTGGAAATTCGGTGTTCAGTACCATACCGGTGCCCCGGCTGACGCGCGCGATCATTTCCGGCAACTGATGATAGGTTTGCGGACCAAAGACCATATCGACATAAGGCGCGCGGCGCTTGATCTCGGCACCTTCCGCCTGCGCCACACACCCCGCCACGGCGACCATCATGCGGCCGCCGCGCTTTTCTTTTTCTTTCTGATGCCGAAACTGCCTGCGCTTACGTAAAATGCCGACATGAAAAAAGTGCATATCA
>Ga0206800_1098_pt1 | contig 11847 bp, 10 predicted proteins | sample Alteio_BWOrgCont_64_FD_152898 | JGI IMG/M metagenome (GOLD analysis project Ga0206800, IMG submission 152898) | Enriched cells from forest soil in Barre Woods Harvard Forest LTER site, Petersham, Massachusetts, United States -... | ecosystem: Environmental > Terrestrial > Soil > Temperate forest >... | reverse complement strand
GAATCGGAAGTACTGTCGCCAAAAAGCCAAATATATTTTACCGCCCCCGAAGAGGAAGAGGTGAATTTAACCTTTAAAGGGGGGCAACCTGAAAGGACATTGGCGCTGAAACCTGAAAATGGGCCGGTGATACGCACGGCGTTAGCTATGGAATAAAACTGGCTGCACCCGTAGGCATTGCTGGCCGTTAGTTTTACAGTATATGTACCCGTATCGCCAAAAATATGGTTTGGCTGCTGCTGGTTGGAAGTGGTATTATCGCCGAAGTTCCATGCAAATTTTGTTCCTCCGGTGGTCGTATTGTTGAATACTACGGGTGTGTTTTTGCACTCGTTTTGTGAAACAGAAAACCTGGTAACAGGCACCGAATCGGCGGTGATATAATTTCTATATGTAACGGTATCAACGCAGCCATAGGAATTAATAATTCTCAGGCTGACATTATACATTCCAGTGGCAGAAAATGTATGGAAAACAAGCGGGGTAGAAGAAGTATCCTTAAAGCCATCGCCGAAATTCCAAAAATAGCCATCGGATGATAGTGTGTTGCTGGTAAAATTAACCGCAAGGGGGGGGCAGGCGGATTTGATATTGGCGCTAAATACGGGAGATTTAACGGTATCGACAGTAATGTAGTTTGTATCAACCAATGAATCGGTACACCCCCCGGCAGTGGTAGCATATAATATTATGGAATACTTGCCCGGGGCGCTGTAATAATGGGTTGGGCTTGCTTTTTTAGAAACGTTTCCATCACCAAAATTCCATAAATAGCTTATGGCATTGGTTGAGGTATTCGTAAAAATAAATTCCTGGGCGGTAGAGCAGCCATGTTTGGTATTCAATGAAAAGGAGGGCAAGGCCGGCGGCCTTACATATATATAGCTGGAATCGGATTTCAGGCTTTGGCAACCATAAGGGCTTTTTGCAATTAATTTAATAGTATGGTAGCCGGAATCGGTAAATATATGGGAAGGACTGGAAGCTGTAGAGATGCTGCCGTCGCCAAAATCCCAGATGTAGGCGCTTGCATTAGCGCTGATATTTTTGAAATTAACCTGCGAGCCGGCACAAATAACAGTGGCCGAAGCGTAAAAATTGGCTGAAGGGCTGTCGGTTACATGAATATAATTGGTGTAAGCAACCGAATCTTTAGAACCATTGGATGCGATGGCGACTAACTTGACTGAATAATACCCGGGCTTGAGATATACATTGGATGGCGCCGAAAGGGTGGACTTGTTGCCGTCGCCAAAATCCCACACATAGGAAGCCGCATTTTGCGAATTATTAACAAAAGTAACCTCAAGGGGTACGCAGCCAACGGTGTCCTTTAAGTGGCTGATAGAAAAAGAAGCCTTTACCTGGCCGAAGGTGCTAAAAGCTGTAAAAGATATAATAACCCCCGTAATGAGGGCCAATTGCCCCCAATTCATTGCAGAACCCGGAAGTTGTATTATTTTGGCTTCCCGCTTTTTGTTTCTAAATATATAGTATAATAGTAACAGTTTATAAATTTTTGTAAATGTTCTCCTCATTTTGCCTTCTCCACATTATAAAATTATTCACTTTCAAAGGTACAATGCGGTATTTCCGGTATTTTTGTTAGAAGGGAAGGCAAATTACAATTGTAAGGATATGATTGTTTTACTATGCAATTTGCTACTTTAATTAAGGGAGGCAGACTTCTTAACGCCTTAAAAATGATTGCTTAATATTAAAGCAATACAGCACACAATCATAGGTTGAAGGATGTGATATTTTATATAAAATAGATATTTTTTATTTGGGATAAAGCCGCAATTTTGTAATATTGCTTATAAGGAATAATGCACACTTGAATGCTGTGCTGCATAATATCCTAAAAGTGAATATGTTGATAATTTGCAATAGTTCTATTTTAAACATATTTAATTAAGTACATTTGGTATAATTTTACAAACGACAAAAAAATGGATGCTTTAAAGAAGACGATTAAAAAACTGAATGAAGAAGAGTACCAGGGCCTGATAAGCAAAATGGGCATTGGCAAAGACAGCAAACCTTATATGGTGATGGAAATGTCGAGGTTAAAAGACCTTGACGATACGGAGATGATAGACCTGCTACAGGTAAACCCTAGTACCTATTATACTTTAAAATCGAGGATGAAAGCCAAAATGGCTTCTATTTTGTCCAAAGAAGTTGATAACCCGATAAGCGTACTGATGGACGAAGTGGCAAGGGTGCCTGCCAACCTGTATGGCCCGAACAAGGAGGTAGCTATCAGGGCCCTTAAAGACCTTGAGAAGCAGCTCCTTGAATATGATTTATCGAACGAACTGATAATAGTATATAAAACACTGGCGCAGCTAAATTTATATACTTATGACTATGAGTACTACACAAAACTCTATAATAAATATGTAGCCTATTCGCTTGCCGTATCAAAAGCGGAAAACCTGTTTTATGATTTTGTGAAACGCATAGGCCAATACCAGCTTACCGGCAGCCAGCAAGACCTGGAGGCAGTAAGCGCCCTTGAACGGGAACTATCGAATATTTGTGAGCTGTATGGCTCGCACAGGTTGTATGTATATTATAATGTAGTAAGGATATACTATATGTGCATAGTGCCGGAAATGGTAAACGAGCTGAAAAAGAAGGAAATGGAAATTGACGGTATCCTGACTGAGATACGCAAGATTTTCGATAAATACCAGTTGGATACATTTTACCAGAATATAAAATTTGTGGTTGATTTTCTGTATTTTACTTATTACCTGCGGACTGGGAGCATAGTGCGTGCAGAGCATTATTATAAAAAAGCGAATGAAAAAGTGGCCGAACTTAGCCAAAAGCATATCCTCAATTTCTATGTTATCCAGATGCTTAATTCAAAACTGGATTTCTACAACCAGTCGGGAAATATAAGCGTGCTGACTGACCTGAATGGCGCCATAGAGCATGACCTGGATATAGACAAAAACGAGGTTTACCACTACCTGGCGGTAAGGAAATACCTTGCGGCCTGTAAGTTTTATGAAGGCGATTTCACCAAGGCCGCGCGGATACTGAATGACCTGCGGAACCAAATGAGCCTGAAACAATACCCGCTGATGGACATGGAGTTTAAACTCTTCCAGGCAATGCAATACTGCATGATGGGGGACGATGAGCTATATATACAGATAATAAACAGCATCAAGCGCCAAATAAGTGATGATGAGCCCGGCCATGAGCAGATAAAAATATTCATAAAACTGCTGAATGCGGGCATGAAGCCTACCGACTTTAAAAAAAAGATAGATAAGATAAACCAGCTTTGGCGGCAGTTTAAAGAAGCGCAGGAAAACGAATATCCAATATTATCCTTCGTGAAACTGGATGATAAACTGATAAAGAAACTGGCTGACCCGTATAAGGGGTAGCCCCCCAACCCCCTAAAGGGGGCTTTGGCGGAGTGGGAGAAAAGTGGCGCTAAATAAATTGTACCTCCTTCATGTCATATTGCTTTATGCCGTTTTGGGTGGTTATTATGAGTTTGCCTTCATCGGTTATTCCGGTGATAAGCCCGGTAAAATTTTCATTGGTTTGGCAATCAATATAATTACATTCAATGTTATATTGATAAAGCTTTGATACATATTCGTTTTTTATTGAATCATAAGCGCCTGATTTTAATTTGAGGTAGGCAGCCTCAATGCAGGAAAACAAGGCCTGGTACAAATCCTTCAAATCATACTCTTTTTGGGTAAGCATTTTTAGGGAAGTAGCGGAGGGATTATTAAATCGGGCCTGGTTAATGTTTATCCCTATACCAACTATGCTATTTTTGAGTTGGCTGGCCATCCAGGCGCTTTCAATAAGGATGCCCGCAATTTTTTTATCGTTCACATAAATATCATTGGGCCATTTTATGGCTGCTTTTTCTTCCGGAAGGATGGTGGAAATAAACCTGTGTATTGCTAATGCCACCGCCTGGCTAAGTATAAATTGCCGGGAAGCAGAAAGGAAACGGGGGTAGAGGAGCGCCGACATAATAATGTTTTTTCCGGGTTCGCTTTCCCAGGTATTGCTGCGCTGCCCCCTTCCGGCAAACTGGTTTTCAGTGGTAACTACTGTGCCTTCAGGCAATTCCTGCCCCTCGGCCAATAATTTTAAATAGTCATTTGTTGAGCCTACCTCCGCCAGGGAAACCAGGTTTTTCCCGATAAACAACGAACTTGTTTCTTTCATGTATTCCATTGGGTGAAAGGTAAGGGAATTATCTGGTTCCTGAAAAAAAGGTTAACAATTAATTTTCTTTAGATATGGCGAGAAAACAGAAAAGCAAGGGTAATTTTGCAAAATATCAATGTTGCAACATATAATAAAAACGTTTACATGAAGAAAAAAATTACACTTACTTTGTTAGCTATTGTCCTTACCACTACCATTTTCACTACTAAAGTTTTTACTTATGATTCCGGGGCCTATACAGGCTATAGCGGCGCCCCCGGCGATGCCACCTGTGATATTTCCAGTTGCCATGATAGCTATGCCCTTAACATAGCAGGCCCAGGTTCTGTAATTACTAAATTAACCGATTCTACCGGGGAAGCGGTGAATACCTATCATCCCGGCAGCGCATATAATGTTATCATTACCGTCAGTTATACAGGAAGAAGTACATTTGGTTTTGAAACAACGGTAAGGAAAACTTCTAATAATACCCAGATAGGGACATTAACGCCCGGTATAGGGGTTCAATATTGCCCATATCCATATAATGTAGTTAATTATATTACCCATGAATATTCAAGCATATCAGGTACAAATTCTCGGACGTGGACTTCAACCTGGACTGCGCCTGGCAGCGATGTCGGAAATATTGAATTTTATAGCGCAGGCAATGCCGCCAATGGCGACGGCGCTGTAGACGGCGACTATATTTACACCACCCACCTTTTGCTTACCTATTCCAGTACCATTGTTGTAGCAGGTATTGGCCAGCAGCCGATTGCACATATAGTAAATGTTTATCCTAACCCTTGCCCTGATGTGCTTCATGCAGTATATTCCCTGCAAGAACCTGTAAAGGTTGTTATCTCAATATTAGATTTGCAGGGCAGGGTTGTAAAAAACCTATCAAGTCAATATGCTATTGCCGGTGTACAACAAATTGATGCCAATGTAAACAGTTTAACTAAAGGGGTTTATTTGTTGAAGGTTGAAGCGCAGGGTCAGGATAGTTATTTCAAGATAGTTAAAGAATAGATTATTGAGTTATTAGGTTATTGAGTTATTAGGTTATTAGGTTATTAAGGGGAAAACCAAATAAGTCAATAACTTTGTGATTGAATAACCCAGAAAATGAAATGGCTTGACGCCCTTCTGCACCTTTTTTACCCGCCGCAATGCACAGCCTGCCGGGAAGTACTGAATGCTGACGAAAAGTATATTTGCCTTAACTGCAAATATTTGCTCCCGCATACCGGTTTTCATAAAAGGCAGGACAACCCGATGGAAAAAGTTTTCTTAGGCAGGGTGGCTATTGAGGCTGCCTCGGCATTTTTGTATTTTGAAGCCGGTGGCAAAGTACAAAACCTGCTGCACTACATAAAATACAAGGGGATGAAAGAGGCTGCCGCCGAAGTTGGGGAATGGTATGGCGAGGAACTGACAGATAGCCGGTTAAATAATATTGACGTCATTATCCCCGTTCCGCTTCATAAAAGCAAGATAATAAAACGGGGCTATAACCAAAGCGAATGGTTTGCCAAAGGGCTGGCAAAGGGCATGAATAAACCAATAGATGCAAGTTCGTTGATGAAAATAAGGAAAACTGAATCGCAGACAAAAAAGACGAGGCTGCAACGGCAGGTAAATGTAGCCGAAAGTTTTGCCGTAAAAAACATATCTGCGCTTACCAATAAGCATATTATGCTGGTGGACGATATAATAACCACAGGGGCCACCCTTGAGGCTTGCACCCAAACTTTATTAGCGTTAAATTGCGGCATTAAAATAAGTATAGCCACTATTGCGTTTGCTACCTGATTAGTGATTAGTGATTAGTGATTAGTGATTAGTGAATAGTGAATAGTGAATAGTGAATAAGATAAAGAAATATGTGCCTGAAATTATTTTAGGTATTGTTCAGGCTGGAAAACTATTCCGATGGGGGATGCTTATGCTTGTTGCTATTATTATAATTGCTTTTTCATCCTGCAAGAAGGAACAGATAACGACTGATAAAACGGCCATGCTTGCTTTTTCTACGGATAGCGTAAAGTTTGATACTGTTTTCACAACTATTAACTCCCCCACAATTAACTTTATAGTTCATAATCTTAATAAAAAGGCGGTAAATATATCAAGCATACGGCTTGGCGGTGGGGCGGCCTCTTATTTCAAAATAAATGTGGACGGCCACCCAGGCCCGCAAATCACCAATTATACCCTTGCCGGGGGTGATAGTTTGTTTGTATTTGTGCAGGTAGCCATTAACCCAAGCAATAAAAGCACGCCTTTTATAGTTACCGATTCTATCCTGTTTACCACCAATGGCAACCTGCAAATGGTAAAACTGATGGCATTTGGGCAAAACGCGCATTTCTATGCAAGCCAGGCTATTGGTAATACTATCTGGAGCGATACCGTAGAGCCTTATGTAATTTATAATTCCATCCTCGTTATTCCCGGATGTACGCTAACCATCAATAAAGGTGTAAAAGTGTATTCGCACAGCGGTTCGGCCATTATAGTGCAGGGTAGCCTAAATGTATATGGCAGCCGATACCACCCCGTAACATTCCAGGCCGACAGGCTTGACCAGTTTTATGCTACCGCGCCAGGCCAGTGGTATGGTATATGGTTTGCCACCTCGCCGGGCAGTATAGGGAACGGCAGTTTTAATAATGCCATCATCAAAAATGGGGTAATAGGCATTGAAGCAGATTCAAGTATAACTGGGGATACCTTGAGAATAAATAAAACCGTCATTCAAAATATGACTACGGCAGGCATTATTGGTAAATCAGCTAATATTACCGGTAAAGACTTGCTGGTGAACAATTGCGGGCAATATCTTTTCTTAGGGGAATTTGGTGGCAATTATAACTTTGCTTACTCCACCTTCGATAATAGCGACGCGGCCATTACCAGCGCATCCGCAAGTGTGATACTGGCCAATAACGACTATACCAATGCCGCCGGGGCAACGATAAAATACCCCCTTACCGGAAACTTTACCGATTGTATAATATGGGGCGCAGCTACCGATGAAGTAGAATTTGATAATGTAGGCGATACCAATTTTACCACTAATTTCAAATACAATATCTTAAAGACAAGTTTGAGTTTTAACAGCACGAATAAATTAAATTCGGACCCGCAGTTTAATAACCCCTATAATGGCAATTATCATTTTGCATCCATGTCTTCGCCCGCTATTAATTTCAGCCCATATACCATCGGCGATACTTTGGGGGTATTGTATTCTTTGGACAGCGCAGCGCGGGCAGGTACAAGGCAACCGCCAACCAATGATGTGGCCGGGTGCTATGTGAAGTAGGAGTTTATTGGTGGTGTCAACTTTTCCAAAGTTCAAAAATTTTGGAAAAGTTAAAACCCATCCTAAAGCGTAGGGCTAAGGCCGCAACCCATTGGGCCATTTCCCAGATTGGCTTTCGCGTAGGGTTCAAGATTTGGGTCCCATACAATTTGGAACTCTTAAAACAAACCGTATCTTGGTTGCGGGTATATTGAAACTATACCAACATTGAAAATTAGAAACGAAAAGTAACGCTTGCTCCATTACGATACGCTTGTCTAAACTCCCTCTATTTTTTTAGCAGCTTTTGGGCTTGAACGCATAAGATTTTCTGCGCATTCATTATCTAAGGGAATTGAACATGCCTGTCTGCGTTTTTGGCCTCTCCACCAACTGCAACTTCGCTACCTTTGGGCCCACAATAACTATATCTTTATCGAAGTCAAGTTTATGCTGCTATATTTACATCCCTGCTGCTGAAAGGGCATTTAGGCCCTGTATGGCGGGTTGGTAGGTAGGGTTAACCTTAACGGTTTTTTCCCAATATTCCCTGGCTTTCGGGTAGTTTTTTGAGGTATAGTAGTACCCCCCGTAATTGTAATACAAATCGGCATTGCCGGCCAGGTGCACTTCCGCCCTTTTTAGGTAGGCAAGGGAGGAATCGAAATGCCCGCGGCCACCGGAAATCATGGCGCTGTCCATTAATATATGGCCTATCGTATTTACCAGTTCTTTAAGTTTTGGGTGGTCTGGGTGCAGTTCCTGGGCATGGGCAAGCGCCCCCTCGGCGTCATAATATTGCCTGGCATTGATATAGGCCACGGTAAGGTTGATATAGCCATCGCCATAGCCCGGATAAATGGTTATTGATTTTTTTAAATGCGAAATGGCCTGTTGCAGGTAGTATCCATGCTCATCGGACTTGAGCGAGTCTACGTGCTTCTTTTCAATGGAATCGGCAAGGTTAATGCACGAAACCCCGCAGCGCATCTGGGCCGGGGCGCTGTTTGGCACGGCTTTTACATCGGTGAGGTACAAATTAATATCATTTTCCCAATCCACGCTCCTTGCAAAAACAATGACCGCAGAAACTAAAATCACAGCCCCGCCTAATGCAAAACCGGCATATTTAACAACATCGGCATTTACTTTCCCTTTTAATAAACCAATGCCCTGCCAAATAAGATAGGCCATGAGTATGCTGAACCCAATTGAAGGCATATATAAAAACCGCTCACCCATCGGGGCGCCGATATTTACGATAAGATTGGAGGTAATAGAAAGGGTAACTATAAAGTAAATGATTGAAAAACGCGGGTACCGGCCTTTTTTTGAGGTTCATTAACGCCCAGGCAAATGAGCCGAAATATACAAGCAATGATAATAGGACGCGGTAATCAGCAAACCCTGTATAAGGTATCTCATTAAAAGAATAATCATAAGACAGCGGGTAAGGGATGAATAGGAGTTTGATATAAATGAGCAGGGTAAGAAAAATGGTAGCGTATTTTTGGGCAAACGTGGCGTTTATGTAAGGGTTATTGAGTATTTCGGGGTCGGGCTTGGTATTCATCGGCACGATGGAGGCGCGGATGGATATGAATAGTAATGCGAGGACAAGGTGGGGAATGAGGATTTGGAATATTTTAGCCGGTTTTTTATCGGCGAATAAATATAATGCCAAGGGCATCACGGCCAGGTAGGTAATTGTATTTTCCTTAGAAAACAAAGCCACGAAAAAGCATAGGCCGCTAAGGATATAATAACCCGTATTTTTATTTTTAACATACCCTAAAAGAAAATATAATGAAGCCAACGACCCAAGCAGGGACAAAAGCTCATCCCGGCTTTTTATATTGTCAATTACTTCTGTATGAATAGGGTGAATGACAAAAATCAGGGCGGCGGTGAGCGCTGCCCATTTGTTGGTTTTGAAGATAAACTCCTTAACGAATTTATAAAAAAGTGTACCCGTAAGGGCATAAAGCATGACATTGATAATGTGGCTGATATGAGGAGAATCTTTAAAAAACTCCCATTCCAGCGCGAATGTAAACACAGAAAGCGGGCGGTACCTGCCCCCGGTAAGGGTGCTGTTGGAGCCTATAAAGCCATAAAATGTGTCTTTGGTAAAGATGTCGTGGATACCTTTGAGTCCCTTTATGGTAAAGGCATTTAAGGTAATAACCATCACATCATCAAGGCAATAGTGGTTATTGATGGAAGTAGCGTAAAAAACTACCGCCACCGCAAATACGATAATACCCTCCCACTGGAACTGGGGGGTGTTTTTTTTAATTTCCTTTTGGGCGCTTGGGCGCTTGGGGGCGCTTTTTGCCTTATTGGCGCTTACCGGCTTTTTCATCGTGGCAAATATAAAATAGTTGTTGGTTGTAACGAATAACGAAGGGCTTTTTTATTTCGGCGGGTGAGGGAAATTTATTATCTAAAAGCCTTACAAGCAAATTTAGTCAAGTGGTGCAATTTTATCTAATAGCTGCCCATCTTCTATTCTTTTCCAATTTTCCAAAAGCTCTGCCTGGTGCATTGATGCCCATTCAATAACCAATCCTAAAACACGCGACGGTAATTTACCTACGAGGACATTCAAGTCATTAATTCCAATTTCAGCAGTGTGCTCACCATAATATACATGAAAATGAGGAGGGTTATGCTCATCATAAAACATTGAAATAACTATGCCAAAGAACCTGCTAACTTGCGGCATGATATTGTTTTGCTTTCCATTCGTCAAAAGAAATTCCCAAAATTTTGAAATACAAGCTATCGGCACAAAGTTCAATGTTTTCATCCCAGGCTATGGCGCGGGTTTCATTGTCAATATGCACTTTTTGAAAGAAGTTTAGGCTTTCCCAATTTTTAAACACGGGTTTGCCTTGCAAATGAGATAGGTTTACAGTCCCTTCCGTGTTGTCATCGTATTTTAGCCAGATAACATATTCTTTTATAGCTTTCACCTGAATGGGCTTAGGTATCATCTTAACTTAATTTATAAGTACAAATATAGGGAGATGTTTTATAATTCGTATAGCAAGAAGAATGTGTTATTGTCAGTATCCCCTAATTTTGCCCTCTATATCTAAACACTATGAGATACATTCCAATTGTCATATTGCTTTCATTTTTATTTTCTGCTTGCCATTCAAGTGAAAAGAAAAAAGAGGACGATAATAACAGCCAAAAGCAATTCATTGAGCCGCCCAAACACAATAAAGATACGGGGCAGGTCTATTTGATTTATCCGCAGAGAAATACTTATTATCGCTTTTAATCCTTAATGCAACGCACAGAATACCCACCGTTTTTATAATAATAAAAATTATTTACATAATTATAATTGTAGCTCATTCCCTGCATCAAGGCATTTAAGGGTGGGTCTTCGGTAGAAGTCCAAAAATCTCCATATACCCCTATATAACCAAAGGAACCAGTGTATTTTCGGTAGCCACCCGGAAGGGCTGTAAAACCTGTAAGATTGGTTGCGCCTGTATTAGGGCTTTGCCAATGCGTTGTGCCTACTTCCTTTAATTTGCCCCCGCTAATGCTTTCACCCCCCAGGTAATTTTCGAGTGTTGCCCAATCGCTATCGGTGGGTATATGCCAACCGGTGGGAGCTAAGTTTCGGCTACCACTAATAGCAAACCAATTGTATAACCTACCATAAGTTATTACATTATTCGTATCATTATTATAGTTACAGTATGCCCCTGTTGCAAGGTTAGCCCAGGCTGTATTATTGCTAATATTTGGTATTGGCGAACCATCACTATAATGGGTCGTTTTTAAATTTTCAACCATCCAGATTTGTGTACCAATCGTCATTGTATGATAGATATTTCCATCAAAGTCGGAAACACTACTTCCATTTCCCTGAATTGTATCGTCCTTCCGGCAACCGTTTATAAGGATGAAAACCATTCCCATTATTAATAACGGGTGAATCAAAATCCTACTAATTGTTTTCATCAATGCCTTGTTTTAACTTAGGTTTCGGTTTCAAAAGTAATCGTTTTTTCATTCCAAAATCCAGAATCGAAATTCCGCAATCATTCAGATTCCCGATAGTTTCACTTTATAGCCTTCCTTTTGCAATATTTCGCTTATTTTTCTTATCAAATCGCCCTGGATGAGTATTTCCCCGTCTTTTACGGCGCCACCTACACCGCATTTACTTTTCAGCATTTTGCCAAGCGCCTCCATATCATCTTCTTTGCCAATAAAACCCGTAACGATAGTAGCGGTTTTACCACCCCTGCCTTTTACGCTCCGGCCTACAATCAATGTTTGTTTATCAGGGGGAAGCGTTGCCT
>Ga0206800_1097_pt1 | contig 11857 bp, 10 predicted proteins | sample Alteio_BWOrgCont_64_FD_152898 | JGI IMG/M metagenome (GOLD analysis project Ga0206800, IMG submission 152898) | Enriched cells from forest soil in Barre Woods Harvard Forest LTER site, Petersham, Massachusetts, United States -... | ecosystem: Environmental > Terrestrial > Soil > Temperate forest >... | reverse complement strand
CTTTGTTGAATACATAGTAGAAGGAAAGGCGATAAACCATGTAGTTATCGTTTTTCACGAAACCCGGAATGGCAGAGTTTTCGTTATTGGTATATGCATAGTACCAAACATTTGGCATAATGTGAAGAGATTTATTTGGCATCCAGTCTAAACCTGCTACCAACATACTTTCATTATAATTTCCGGCATATTTGGAGTATGCAATAGTTTTTGAAATCACGTGTTCCTGTGCAGTATCAAGTTTGCTGTAGTTATTGTCATTCATATACATATCGTACATAGCATAAATGTTTAATTTTCCAGGGATGATTTGTGCCCTTGCAAAAACTGAAATGCCGCTGGCCGAAACATTGGTGGTATCTTGCGTAGCGCCTTTAGGTAACATAAGGCCATCATTATTGTTTTGCATAAAATACTCAACGCCAACGGTAACACGCGGGGTAGTATAGGCCGCAAATGCTTTGAACGTAGCAGTATAATAATTATTAAATTGTGTAGCCTTAAATGCGTCTTCATAATTGTTCCTTGCCCAGTTGCCATACACGTCCACGATAACCTTATGATCCATAAGGCTTGTCCAAAGGTCGCCTGAGAATAATTTAAAAGGGGAAGAGGCAAGTTTTGCGCCGTTGTTATTGCCTACCATGGCGTCATAGCCGAAAGTGCCCTTGTCATTAAATTTGCCCTGGAGGCTTACACCAAGGTCGGTAGAGTTTATGGCGCCATGAAGGTCGGTAATTGTTTTTTCAATAGCACGGTATCCCCAAACCATTTCTGAATTATATACGAAACCTAAAGTTTGTTGTTGGCCTATTACAAGGTCGGCATCTTTGTAAATGCCTTTCCAGCGGACGCTTGCATATTTAATATAGAAATCGCGGTTCCCGCTTGCATCGGTATTGGTGCCGCCCGTGGCCTGCTCTTCATGGGCAAGCACTAATTGGGTGGAGATATTAGGGGCAATATTATAATCGTAGCCCAAATAAACCCGCCTGAAATCAAATGCGGAAAAATTTTGTGCAGCAGCTGTATTTACATAAGGTACTTTTGAGTTTCCCCTCAGTGCCGCAGATGCGTCAGCATGGTTGATGTAATAGTAATCACCAAAAGTATAACCCCATAATTTGCCACTTGGTTTAAAACCGGTAGTGTCGGGGATGTTTGCGATTGGGTTGTTAACCTGTGCTTCGATGACATTGCCGCACATCAAAATTAATGACGCCAGCATGACTAATTTTTTAAAATAATGTTTTCTCATTGTGTGATAGATTTTAAGTTATTAATTGCTGCAAAGGTGAGGGGTCAATGTTAGGAAATTGTTAAGGAGGCGTTAGGAAATCGTTAGGATTGTTAAAGGGAGGTTAAAGCAGGTTTAAGTTTGTGTTGTGTTCAACAGGCGTTTCTATCCAAATACACTATAAACAGCGCTTTATGCCGATTGAGGGTTTATAATACTCAAAAATAGCTTTAATTGGTGCTATTGACAGGGTTTTATTTACCGGTCTTTTTATAACCGATTTTTCCCCAATTTATTCTATCCCATATCCGCTCGTTAATAAAATAAACTGCGGAAGTATATAAATTACTAACAATCATAAAACCAAGTGCTATTTCTATCTTCCCTGTAAAAATATAAACACAAAAGAAATCAAGGATAACGACAACCGCCCGGTATATAACTGTTTTTGCAATAGACCTTTTTAGTGTTTCTTCCGGGTGCTTCGGCGTAGGCAGCAATTTTAAAAAAAAGAATAATATGAAAATGATTAAATTTTTTGCTATCGCAGCCATTTCTATGGCGCTGTTCAGCAGTTGCGGCAATGGCGGTAAAGGCGGCGCTGCCAATGGAAAAGATTCTACTTCTTCTGATAAAGAACTATTGGGCGCAGGGTCCACTTTTGTGTACCCGCTATGCTCAAAATTATTTGACGCCTATAACCAGTTAACCGGGGTAAAGGTAAACTACCAGTCCATCGGTTCAGGCGGGGGCATTAAGCAGCTCCAGGCCAAAACCGTTGACTTCGGCGCTTCTGATGCGTTTATGAGCGATGACGACATCAAAGCCTCCGGCGCTGATATTATTCAGTTCCCGGTATGCATGGGAGCCGTAGTTGTAACGTATAACCTGGACGGTGTGGCCAAACTAAAGCTGACACCCGAAATATTGTCGGGCATTTTTCTTGGCAATATCAAAAAATGGAACGATAAAGAAATTGCAAAAGCGAATGAAGGCGTTAAGCTGCCAAATACCGACATCATGGTTGTCCACCGTTCCGACGGCAGCGGCACCACCAATATTTTTACCGACTACCTGAGCAAAGTTTCCCCCGAATGGAAAACAAAAATAGGGGTTGGCAAATCGGTAAACTGGCCTGTTGGTGTTGGCGGCAAAGGGAATGAAGGTGTGGCAGGCCAGGTAAAACAAACGCCCGGCGCTATCGGCTATGTAGAGTTGGCTTATGCAGCCAAAAATAATATGGCAATTGCAGACCTGAAAAACGCATCCGGCAATTTTATCACCCCGTCCTTACAGTCGGTACAGTCGGCAGCCAATATAGACCTTCCGGCCGATACAAGGATAACCATTACCAATTCACCTGCTGCCGACGCCTACCCTATTTCGGGTTTTACATGGTTTATATTATATAAAGAACAAAACTATGGAGGCAGGAGCCAGGCAAAGGCCAGTAATGTAACCAAAATGATGTGGTGGGTAACCCATGAAGGCCAGCAGTACAACGAGCCGCTGCAATACGCCAAATTGTCGGACAAGGCAACAAAGGTGGTTGAAACCCTGCTGAACTCGGTAACCTACGGCGGCAAACCAATCTTAACAAATAAATAACACCCGAAAAACAAGGGAATACACAAGAGTATTAAATTTGCAGTCCGGCATTATCGAATAATTATTTGATTTGCCGGACTTTATTTTTTCAGTCTATCTATGAAAATTGAATCGGCAAAGCAAAAGCAAGCCAGTGATTGGCGTTTGGGAATAGCTGAAAAGATATTCAACAGCCTTATGTCCAATGCAGCTATCCTGATGATAATTTTATTGTCTGGAATCTTTATTACGCTACTCTACAGTTCTATTCCCTCCATTAAACAGTCGGGGCTTGGCTTTATTTACGGTCGGGTTTGGGACCCGGTAACGAACCAGTTTGGCGGGCTTTCTTTTTTGGTAGGCACTATTATCACTACTTTCCTGGCTTTGATAATATCCTTTCCTTTTTCAATTTCGCTGGGCCTTATCCTCGGCGAATATTTTAAGAAAGGGATAGTTTCCGAAATTTTCAAAAACATTATTGAACTCATGGCAGGCGTGCCATCGGTAATATATGGCTTCGGGGCTTTGTATTTTTTAGTCCCTGCCATCAGGCATATTGAAACGCATTTAGGGGTCCCGGCTTATGGTGTGGGCATCCTTACCGCCTCCATTGTACTTGCCATTATGATAGTGCCTTACTGGGCTTCTGTGGCCCGTGAGGTGATAAATTTAGCGCCGAACGACCTTAAAGAAGCCTCTTATGCCCTCGGCGCTACCCGGTTTGAACTCATCAGGTATATTATTTTGCCATTTACCCGGTCAGGCATATTAGCCGGCATGATGCTGGCGCTTGGGAGGGCGTTGGGCGAAACAATGGCCGTAACGATGGTAATAGGCAATAATAACGTATTGCCAAAAGGCATATTCGACCCATCGAATACCATGGCAAGCGTAATAGCCAATGAATTTACCGAGGCTACATCCGATTTGTATTTATCTGCATTGATAGAAATAGCCCTACTGCTTTTTGTTGTAAGTTTGATATTTAATTTGCTGGGGCGGCAAATTATAAAAAGGATGGCTTCGAGATAATTTTATGGCAAAGAATAAATTAAACAGCCGCATTTTTAAAGACAGGATATTTGTAAGTATCCTGTTGCTCATTGGCTGTATATGCGCCCTGCCGCTGGTGCTTATTCTCTTTTTTATTGTGAAACAGGGAATAAATTCTATAAGTTTACAATTCCTCACCCATTTGCCAAAGCCGGTGGGTGAAAAAGGCGGGGGGGTATTGAATGCCATTGTTGGCTCGCTGATGCTTATATCCATGGCGGCAGTTATTTCCATACCCATCGGTATTTTGGGGGGCATTTACCTTTCTGAAAAAAAGGGTACTAAGATTGCAAACCTGGCCCGCTCAAGCGCAGAAATTTTGCAGGGCATCCCTTCTATCGTTATTGGCATCATTGCTTATTTATGGATAGTCAAGCCTATGGGGCATTTCTCTGCTTTATCGGGCGGCATAGCCCTGGGTTTTATGATGCTGCCGGTTATCCTCCGCACCACCGAAGAAACACTTAACCTGATACCGAACAGTATCAAAGAAGCATCATTGGCATTAGGCGTGCCCTACTATAAAACTATTTTGCGTATCATATTGCCCTGCGGCATTAGCGGCATTATGTCGGGCATTATTATATCATTGGCCAGGGTGGCCGGCGAAACAGCGCCATTGCTGTTTACAGCATTTGGCAACCCATACCTAAATACCAATATTAACAGGCCGGTGCAGTCCTTGCCCCTAATTATATTCAACTATGCCACAAGCCCGTATGACGATTGGAAACAACAAGCATGGGGGGCGTCTTTTGTACTATTATCTTTTATTTTAATCATAAGCGTAGTGGCTAAATTTGTAACAAGACGATGGAGAGTCCAATTTTAAAAGTAGAAAACTTCGATGCTTATTTCGGGACAAACCAAATCCTGAAAAACATAAATATGACCGTGCCTAAAAACAAGGTCGTAGCCATGATGGGCCCATCGGGGTGCGGCAAAACTACCTTCATACGGTGCATAAACAGGATGCACGAACTGAACCCTGACGCACGCGCTGAGGGCGCCATATACCTGCATGAAGACAATGTTTATGAAATGCTGCCCATCATCCTGCGCAAGCGCATAGGCATGGTTTTCCAGAGGCCAAACCCATTCCCCACCATGAGCATTTACGAAAACGTAATAGCAGGGTATATACTCAGCGGCACTAAACTTAGTAAAAGTGAAAAAGAAGAAATAGTGGAGGACTCGCTGAAAAAAGCAGACCTTTGGAAAGAGGTAAAAGACAGCCTTCACAAGCGCGGCACTTTTCTATCGGGCGGGCAGCAGCAAAGGCTGTGCATAGCCCGCGCGGTGGCCATGAAACCCGAAGTGCTTTTGCTTGATGAACCTACTTCGGCGCTTGACCCGATTTCTACCGCCAATGTAGAAGACCTGCTTTTTGATTTGAAAAAGAGCTATACTATTTTGATAGTAACACATAATATGCAGCAGGCGGCAAGGATAAGCGAACTGACAGCATTCTTCTACCTCGGCGAACTGATAGAATACGCTGATACGAAGACAATGTTTACCGCCCCAAAAGATGTAAAAACACAGAACTATATAACGGGAAGGTTTGGATGAGAGGGAGTTATTAGGTTGCTAAGTTATTGGGTTATTAAGGGGGAAAACCATAACATTTTTCCTTATTAACTTTGTAACCTAATAACTTAATAACCCCTTCCCCTAATAACTTATTAACTTAATAACCTAATAACTTAAAAAAAGGAATGACGCATATAGATATTGAAATCCAGAAGATAAAAAAGTCGGCGCTGGAAATGATGAATATGGTGAGGAACCAGCTTCAAAAAGGCAAAGAAGCGCTCGTAAATTTTAACAAGGAAATAGCCCTTGAAGTAATGCACAATGAAAAGCGTGTGAACGGCTACGAACTTATTATTGATAACGACTGCGAAAACCTTATCGCCCTTTTTAGCCCGATGGCAGTGGACCTCCGTTTTGTTTTAGCCACCCTGAAAATTAATTACCATATAGAAAGGATAGGCGACAATGCCGATGGCATAGCCAGAAATGTATTGGACCTGAATGAAAACTGGAACCCGGAAATCCTTGCCAAACTGGAATTGGTTAAAGCATTCGAGATAGCCGATGATATGTTCAATGACGTCATTTCTTCTTATGAAACGGAAGACACATCGCTGGCGCGGACAGTATTCAAAAAAGACAAGCTGCTCGACCAAATTACCTTTAACGCTTTTGGCATCCTTGCACAAAATATCCGCGAACACCCCGAAAAAATAGAACATAGCTTATATTTGCTGTTAATTCAAAGAAAACTGGAACGCATAGGCGACCTGATAAAAAATATTGCCGAAGAAACAATATTTTATATTGAGGCTAAAGTATTAAAGCACAAGTCCAAAAAAGACAGGACGGAAGAAGGGCTTCTTTGATTGTTGATTGCTAATTGTTAATTGTTTGAAGAAAAAAATAATAAGCAATCAAAGACTTTTAAAAAATTGGAAAATAAAAAGAGATTGAGAAATTGTAATTATTAACTAACAATCGACAATTAACAATCAACAACTAATAAAATGAAATACCAGGCAGAAGCATTAAGTAAATTTTCGAGCCAAATAAAATTCGCGCTTGACAACTATAAGCCACATGGTTTAAAAGTTGAAAATTTTGAGAATATATTACTTTGTGGTTTAGGTGGTTCCGGCATTGCGGGCCGCATCGTAAAATCATATTTTTTCGGTGTTTCACAACTACCGGTAGAAATTATTTCCGACTATACATTGCCTGCTTATACAAGCGCGAAAACACTGTGCATTGTTTCTTCTTATTCCGGCGATACCGAAGAGACCATGTCAATGTACGATGCCGCGAAAAAAAATAACGCTACTATAATCGCTATTTCCACCGGTGGTTTAATCGGTAAAAAAGCACATGAAGATAAGGTAACTTTTTATACTGCCGTAAAAGGATTTTCACCACGCATGGCATTGGGTTATTCGCTCACTTATCTATTGCTTGCACTCGGAGAATTATTCGGAAAAAATATGCGGCCGGAACTTGAAAGCGCAGCAAACCGCCTTGCCGATACAAAGCCATATATTGCTGAAAGCGAAAAACTTATATCGGTATTAAAACCGCATTATAAAAAGAAATTTGTCATCATCACTGATGAACAATCAGGCCCCGTAGGCCTGCGTTTTTGCCAACAGTTGCAAGAGAATGCAAAGGCCGAAGCATTCATACATGAACTGCCCGAAGCCAACCATAATGTGATAGAAACTTATTATGGAATTATAGATTCTGCATTCATCATTATTGATAGCCATGTGCACCCTAAAACTTCGGCGCGTTTTAGCTTCCTTGAAAATTTATTGCAGCAAAACGGGTGTTTTGTATTGCGATATGATATGCACGCGCACCAGTTGCAATCACTGCTTGATACGATATATAATTTTGATTGGCTGTCGTTACAGGTTGCCGATTTGAAGGGCGTTAACTCAGTTGATATACAGAATATTAACAAGCTCAAAAATTTCCTTGCAGGGCAATAACGCTTAGTCATTTTTATAAAATATTGCCCATCTTTTTGCCTTCCAATTCTTAGGTTATCAACAAATTGTGAAAAAAATGTTTTGATGGTTTTTTAAATTCTTAATAAAATTGCTGCTAATAAAGTATTTTTTTTAACTAAACAAACATTTTTATGGCACCAGCAAAAAAAGCAGCCCCTGCAAAGAAGGCAGCTCCTGCAAAGAAAGCGGCCCCTGCTAAAAAAGCAGCTACTGCAAAGAAAGCAGCTCCCGCTAAAAAAGCGGCCCCTGCTAAAAAGGCAGCCCCTGCAAAGAAAGCGGCCCCTGCTAAAAAAGCAGCTCCCGCTAAAAAAGCCGCTCCTGCTAAAAAGAAATAATCTGATTAGCAAGAGCCTAACGCCCGTTGGTGTATTTAATATACCGGCGGGCGTTTTTTTTTGTGAAAAATGAAATATGAAATCTTCATAAAACATTGTTTGTCAAGCAATTTTCAAAACGTTTAAAACTTTGAAAAAATTGGGGACTAAAACTTTACGCTCCATTTTTCGAGAGGGTGTTCGTCGTTTTTATCAAAGTTGATGTAGTATTTAATTGCCCTGCCGGCCCCTTTTTGGCCTATCATTTTATAATCAATAAGCTGGCTAAAATCGCGCTGGATTGTTTTCCTGTCAACCTCCAAAAATGTAGATAAATCCTTGGTAGATATGCCCCCGTTTTTAAGCAGGTGTAACAGGATTTCATGCTGCCGGAGGCTTAGGTTAAATATAGTTTCGTAGTTAGCATAGTAGCCTTTTTTTAGCCAGAAATTGATAAAGTTTTTCGCCCTTGGTGGCAATGGTTCATAGCCCAGTTCCGCTTTTGCTGCCGGTAGAAAATATTCTTTCTCCATCGCCTTTACATTTTGCAGAAACGCCTCAAGGCATATAGTGAGGTAGCTTGTTAAATCGCGCTGCATTTTTTTCGGGAAGTTTTCCTGTTCGTACAAATAACTGTAGGCAATGAAGCCAGCGCTCCCGAAAATATATTCCTCAAGGTTAAGCAAAAAATTAAAATGCAGGTTGTCATGTTTCAGTACGGCATAGCAGGCAAGTCGTGCAATTAACTCATTATCACTCTCAAATGGCTTAATGGCGGCAAGCATATAGTACACCAACCAGCACTTAATCAGCGGCTCGGCAGCCGGGTCATTCGCCGTGGCAAATACATCTTCTAAAAAATCTTCTATCTGCAAACTATTGGCATACCGCACATCGCTCACAAAACTAAACAGGTCCTTTTTTTTATCTTCCCTGAACAGGCTTTCAGGCTCCGCCGGTTCTAATTTTTCCGACACGGCCGAGTGGATTTTCAATAGCAGGTTTTTAGACAGTTTTTCCGCCCGTCCTTTTTCAACCAGCCTATACGCCCTGGCTATATTGCAGGCGCGTTGTTCATCTTCGTTCAATTTCAAATCTTCCCCGCTCAATATTTCAGCATTTATTTCCGGGAAATAATGCTTCACCCGCCCGCGTTCTATTACGGCCCTTACATGCTTAAAATCATTTGGCTGCATCCCCAGGAAAACCCCCAAATCCCGCATCCTGATTATTTGCATTATCAGCCCCCGCATCTCTTTCGTAACCTCAAAATCAAGAATTATCCTCCTCATCTGTTCAATCCCATTCAGGCTGGCAAATATAACCATTGTGATAAAAGCGTTACAACTAAAACGAATAAAAATCTTTTGGAGGTGAGAGGTATCCCCCGGGCGACCCGCTTCCCGTTTTCCCGCTATTAATACCGGAAGGTAGCGGGACATCTAAAGGGATAGCTCCGTTAGCCTGTCCCGGTTTTCTCTATTTGGAAGTTTCAGCCCAACGCACTTCTTAATTCGATTGTTCATTTCTACCCTACTTTCTCCCCAGTACCTGGTAAACCTTTATCTCCTCGTCTTTGCCTTTTACCAGTACGCTTTCCAGTTCTTTGGTAACGATAAAGTCTTTTACGCTTTCGTAGGTTTGTTCCGAGATAAAAATAGCATTGGGCGTGTTTTTGGTAAGGCCCTCGATACGTTTGGCCACATTCACGGTGTCGCCCGCTACCGAATATTCCAGTTTTACTTCACTGCCCATATTGCCCACAATGGCCTCGCCGGTATTGATGCCTATGCCTATCCTGAATTCCTGATTGATGACAGGTTCCCATTTTGATTTTATTTTTTGCAGCGCCTCCGTCATTTCAAGGGCGCAATACACGGCATTCAGGTGGTTGTTGATATGCGATACCGGGGCGCCGAACAAGGCTAATATTTCATCGCCAATATACTTATTTACAGAGCCATTGTGCTGAATAATAATATCGGAAAAAATGGAATAAAAATCATTTAAAATATTTACCACCTCCTTCGGGCTTCTGTGCGAGGATATATTTGTAAAGTTCCTGATGTCGCAAAACATGATAGAAACTTCCCTGTTTTCACCCTCAAAAAGGCTGATGGTAGCGTTATCGTCTAAAATAGTAGCCACAATCTCGGCCGGCACATATTTCTGGAACATTTTTAAGGTTTTTTCCTGCTCCAGCACCTTGCCTTGCAGGTCAATGACAAGTTTGTGGTTGGTTTCCTGCAAATAATACAAATTCAGGGCATTGTCTATTATCATCTTCATCTCGGCCGCGTCCCAGGGCTTGGTAATGTACCTGAATACCCTGCCTGTATTTATGGCCCTTATAATATCGTCCACATCGCTGAAACCCGTTAATACCATCCTGATAATATCGGGAAATTCCTGCACGGTTTTTTCCAAAAATTCTACCCCGGTTATTTCCGGCATCCGCTGGTCGGTTATGATGAGGTGTACAGGCTGCTTGTGCAGTATTGCTAATGCCTCTTTAGCGCCTGTGGCCGTTAAAATTTTATAATATTCACGGTACGTGCTTTTGAATGTTACCTGGTTTTGCACCTCATCATCAACGTATAAGATGGTAAAATTCCTGAAATCCATTTTATCTTCGTTTTTATTTGTTGGGCAAAGTAATGATAAATTCAGCGCCGCTGCCAGGCCCTGATAATACCTCTATTTTGCCATGGTGTTTTTGGATAATGCCGTAGCTGATTGATAACCCAAGCCCCGTGCCTTGCCCTACATCTTTGGTAGTGAAAAACGGGTTAAAAATTTTATCTATAATTTCAGTGGGAATGCCCGGACCATTGTCTTTTATCGAAACAACTACATAGTTTTTAGCGTTGTGCAGGCACGATTCTGTGATGAGCGACGTTTTGATATGGATTTTGCCTTTTTCCCCTACCGCCTGCATGGCATTGGTAAGTATATTCATCAATACCTGGTTTAGCTGGCCGGGGTAGCATTCAATTTCCGGCAGGGGGGCAAGCTCTTTGCTTATCTCTAACGCCGAATGTTTTATAATATGTTGAAGCAAAATAAGGGTGGACTCTATACAGTCGTTAATATTTGCTTTTTTGTGTTCCGCCTCATCCAGCCTGCTGAAATTTTTAAGCCCCCTGACTATATTTGAAGTCCTTTTAGCGCCCTCGTCCATTCCGCTCAACAGAGAATTGATTTCCTCAACCGTATAGTCAAAATCTATTTCTTCGCGGTATGCCTGTATCCGGTCAAGTATTTCTTTTGTAATACCGGGCTGGAGTTCTTCGTACATTTTCAATAGGTTGATAATCCGCTCAATATCCCTCTTTAAAGGGTTTATGCTGTTGGTAACAAAATTAATCGGGTTATTCAGTTCATGGGCTATACCAGCCGTAAGCTGGCCGAGGGAAGCCATTTTTTCCGACTGAACCAACTGGGTTTGCGTATCGCGTAAATCAGTAACCAATTGTTCAAGCTCACCTTTGGCGTTATCAAGTTCAAGGTTCACCTTAAACAGCTCATTAGAGCTTATTTCAAGTGTCCGTTCCAGCAGTTTATGGTCTTCCTCAAAACTTGAATAGGCTTCGTTTACAGCTGTCAGGAAGGCTTTCGCTTCGTCCGATTCAAGGTGTTCAGGTTTTATATGCTTGCTTATCTGCCGTTTCAGCAGGCGGTGCACATTGTCTATCATATCCCTTATACCTCCGATAGTGTCGTTATCGTCATTGTTTGGTTGTGCAGTTCGCATTTCGCGTCCTTGGAGAAAGGCGATATTTCACCGTAAGAATAAAATCCGGTCATAGCGGTACTATCGCCAAGCCTGTCCCTTACGCCTTCCACTTCTTCTTCCACAAGTTGTTTTAGCACCAGTTTCCGCCCTACGCAGCTGATAAGTATGGCCAGGTCAGGCTTTGAATTGGTAATGGATTCCAGGCTGGTGTCAGCAGCCGTTACCGCGCCGTCAATCAGCCTGTCCGTATTTGCTTTCATCAGCCGCACCGATGCGCCTTCGGGCAGGTCGCCTGCAAAAGACAGGCTTTGGTCTTTTTCATCTACGGCAAGGATTGTTCTTACCACCGGTTTTTCGTCCTTTTCAGTTCGCATACTTAGCG
>Ga0206800_1096_pt1 | contig 12069 bp, 15 predicted proteins | sample Alteio_BWOrgCont_64_FD_152898 | JGI IMG/M metagenome (GOLD analysis project Ga0206800, IMG submission 152898) | Enriched cells from forest soil in Barre Woods Harvard Forest LTER site, Petersham, Massachusetts, United States -... | ecosystem: Environmental > Terrestrial > Soil > Temperate forest >... | reverse complement strand
CCCCGGTCTATACACGCAGGCGGGGATCCAGGATTTATAATGAACTTTGTGAAAAAACTGACTACATTCTGACAATGAGCCGAATAACTCTCAATCCTGCGGTATTTTAAAAAGCCGGTTGATGGCTTTATCAATGGTTTTATCGATGACTTGCTTCATCAGCTTCTGTTGGGCATATTGAAAAGCACTGTCAAAGTAGCTCTTCAGATTGGGCCGAACCTCTGGATCAGATAATGAGCCTTGGATCACGACGGGGATTGGGGTTGCGGCTAAATAATTCCCGATTTCGTCCGTTGAGGGGTAGGGATTATTTTGGAGGGAGACTGAAACTGGGTATTGTAGAGTTTCCGTGATTGTATTAATCATGCCATCCCCTTGGAGGCGGTATTCTGGATGGATCATCGACACCGTCGCATGGTTGGCAATGCCATTGGTGAATGGGAGATTCACTTCTAAGGTATCAAATGGCGTGAATGCATCCTTTGAAACACTGTTCCACTTACTTTGTTCTTGATCCAGTGCATTTCCCGGATTGGTGATTTGTTTGTGGATCAGACTGCCTAACAAATCATGCACAACATTGCGCGTACTTTTCAAAAGGCCAACGAGATCAATCCCTCTCAGTTTTCCTTGGCTAATTTTAACATTTGCTTGTCCAGATAACGTTCTGCGTAAGGTTTCGGGGGTACTCCCTTCCGCAGATAAGTTCAACCGAATCTGGGTTTTACCTTCCAATTGGCTGGGTATGTCGAATGCAGCCAAAATGGGCGTTAACTCGAAGCTTTGCCCCTCTTCTGTCATGGCGTATTTTGGATTCTGACCGCGAAAATCCAGAGTCAGGGTCGCTTTCTGCTGGCTTTGGGCAATTTGGAAGGTGATGGGGGAAAATACCAATAACCCCTCTTTAGCCGTGAAGTTAGCCTTGAACTGGTCGAGGTTGAGCTTGCCAATATTCAAACTGTTTCCAATGATATCGCCTTTCAGAGTGAGCGTCTTAAGGCTGAGTTTATCTAAATTAAGATTGAGGTTCCCGGATAGGTTCCCTTGTTTGGATAAATGAATCGTCCAAGGTGTGATCTCTAAATATTGTTGATGATAGTTAAAGTTGGCAGCCACAGAGAGGGACGCAGGAAGGTTCGAGGGATAAGTGATGTTAAAGGCCTGTAACCACGATTTAAGATCAATATCGTTTGTTGCAAATTGACCTATTAGCGTGGGAGAGTCGAAATCTTGGATCACAGTTTCTCCCGTGATGAGCAGCGTTCTTTTAGGAGGGTAAGACAACTTTAACTGGAGATTTTTCAGCTGAATTTGCTTGGGGTCTTGTTTTAAAGACCAATTGCCTTGTAATGACAGTTCCAGCCGATCCTGTTTTTGATCCTGGATGTCGAAATTTAAGGCAACAGCGTTTGGGATCCCTATCAGTCCTTTGTATAAATTACTGGCGGAAAGATTTAAATGGTTGACTGTATAATATTGGTTATTTTGGCTGTCCTCTAGTCCGATTTCTCCGTTCTCTATTTGGATGCTGTTTAACACGATGGGTAAAGCAGAATCGGAGGATTTCTGGCCGGAGGATAATCGATTACTCAAATTCGACCAACTGGTTTGTCCTGCTGAGTTACGTTGTAATAGTAGTGTGAAATCTTTTAAGGTTAGATTCATTAAGATTTTGCCAGAAAAAATCGACCAGAACGCACATTCAATATTGGCGGTTTTTGTGGCAAAAAATGTCTTTTTAAAGGGCTCGGCATCTTTTAATTCAACATTTTCTGCAGTCAATCCTAAGATAGGGAACCATTTCCAAGAAAGGGGGCCGTGAATTTTTAGGACTTGTCCAGTGACAATAGCCGTTTCTCGTTCGATGGGTTCTTTGAATTGGTTGGGATCCACAAATTGAATCACCCCGAACACAGCGAGGGCTAAAAGGAGTAACAGCAGTAACAATCCTGCTAAAGTACGTTTAATGAATGTCACGATTCTGATCCTTCCTAAACTGAAAACTCTAAAAAAATTTTACCATATTTTTTGCCTGTGAATTTATCGTTTTAAGGCGTAGGAAGCTAATTTTCTAACATTTATCTATGGTTGGATCAGGATATCGGGAGGGGAATCGTTTCATTCAAAACGGTTCAGGCTCGTCAAGAATGGAGGGCAGGCACAGCTTAAAACGTTTCAGATTGTCGAAACGGCGCGCCTAAACGATCTCTGGCCGAAAGCAGCGGGGCCAATGGATCGCCTTGATCAGAATTTAGCATCGGCCACTTTATGCCAATGTCAGCATCATCATAGCGAAGACAACGTTCCTGCAATGGAGCCCAATAGTCTGTCACTTTATAGTGACATCTGGCTATCGTAGACAAGACGAAAAATCCATGCGCAAAACCTTCCGGGATCCAGAGTTGTTTTTTATTGTCAGCAGACAATCGTTCGCCCACCCAATGACCAAAGGTTGGGGAGTTCTGGCGGAGATCAACCGCCACATCAAATATTTCTCCTTCTGTGACTCGCACGAGTTTCCCTTGTGGACAGCCAATTTGATAATGTAAGCCCCGTAGTACTGCTTGTTTGGAAAGTGATTCATTGTCTTGCACAAAGGTGACGTTACGATCAATAACTTCAGAAAATTTTGCCTCGTTAAAACTCTCATAAAAGAAACCGCGTTCATCATTGAAGATTTGAGGTTCTATCCTGATCACGTCAGGAATTGCTAGGGGTGTAATTTTCATCGGTATTCCTCGTGTAACCCTGGTGATAAGGACTGAACAGTGATATTAAAGATCATAGGGGTATTCCTTGATGGCCAATGGTATCCATGAGCTGAGTAATTCCATCCTGCCAACTGGGTAATACCAATCCAAACTGTTTTGTCCATTTTTGATGATTCAAACGACTGTTCTTTGGTCTTGTTGCAACACTTTGATAATTTTCACTTCGGATAGGACGTATATCTTCAGGAGTTATTTTTAGCGGTAATTTTTTCTCTTTAGCCAATCTTATTAAAAATTGAGCATATTCATACCAAGACGTTTCATCAGAGGCACTGACATGATACAGTCCCACAGCGGTATTGGCTGCTTGTGGATCATGCAATACTCTGTACAGTGCCAATGCTGTTGCTTCTGCGATCAACCGGGCACTGGTCGGTGCGCCGAATGCATCCTCAATCACGTTGAGAGGGATACCTTCACGGGCTCGTTTTAAAATGGTCAGCGGAAAATTTGATCCGTGGGGGGAGTACAGCCAGCTGGTACGAAATATCAAGTGTTGGCAATGACTATTTTGTATGGCTTGTTCTCCGCTTCGCTTGGTGTGTCCATAAACATTGAGGGGGTTTGTGGGATCCGTTTCGACATAAGCATGGGACTGCAGGCCATCGAATACATAATCGGTCGAATAATGCACCAGCCATGCATTTAGCTTGGCAGTTTCCTCGGCTAAAACTCTTACTGCTTCTTCATTGATCAATTGTGCTTGTTGTGGCATCGATTCTGCTTGGTCCACTGCAGTATAGGCTGCAGCATTGACAATAACTTTGGGTTGATGTGCTCGAACACATTGCCTCAAATCATCCAGATGCTGTAAATCGATTGCCTGTCGATCAAGAGCGACTAATTCCCCCAGTAGCGAGAGTGGTTCTTGTAACGCGCGGCCAACTTGTCCCGATTTTCCCAATAATAGAATTTTCATAGTGCGGATTGTCCAGCAGCTTGTCCCCGATCACTGTTTGTGGCCACTCGTTTTAGCCATTCGTGATGTTCAAGATACCATTGCACGGTTTTTTCCATACCCATTTCAAAGTTTTCTCTCGGGCGCCAACCCAATTCTCGTTCAATTTTACTGGTATCCATCGCATAACGGCGATCATTTCCTAGGCGATCTGGCACAAAAATGATACTTTCTTGATGAGACTGTCTATCCAGTCTTGGCTTTAGAGTATCGAGGAGATCGCAAACGATGTTTACTACGGTGAGATTAGTCCTTTCATTCCAACCCCCGATATTGTAAGTTTCGCCAATTTTCCCTGCTTCTAATACACGACGAATAGCGCGACAATGATCGGGAGCATAGATCCAATCGCGCAGTTGTTGACCATCGCCATGGATTGGCAGAGGTTTTCCTGCTAATGCGTTATGGATGATTAATGGAATAAGCTTTTCAGGAAATTGGCGAGGACCATAATTATTGGAACAATGAAGTGTTAAGGTTGGAAAACCATAGGTTTGATGGTAAGCGCGAACCAGATGATCCCCAGCCGCCTTACTCGCAGCATAAGGGTTGTTTGGCTGATAACAATGGGTCTCCTGAAAAGCAGGAGCTTGGGCTACTAAGGAACCATACACTTCGTCTGTAGAAATCTGTAAAAAGCGAAAATCTTGCTTAGCGCTAGGATTGAGACTCTCCCAAAATATGCGAGTTGTTTCAAGTAGGCAAAAAGTATCGACAATATTGGTTTGAATAAACGCTGCTGGATTTTCAATGGATCGATCGACGTGACTTTCTGCTGCAAAATTGATAACCGCTCGAATTTGGTGTTTTTTTAACAATGACAGCACCAGTTCCCGATTGTTCATATTACCTTGAACAAAAAGATAGCATGAGTCTTTTCTCTCTTGATGAAGCGAAGAAGAGAAAGTTAAGTCGCCCGCATAAGTTAGCTTGTCTAAATTGATAACCAATTCATGGCAATTAGCCAACCATTCTAAAATAAAATGGCTGCCAATAAAACCGGCCCCTCCTACGACTAACAAACTCATTACATTAAATCCTCTTTAATAATGCAGCGAAAAAAAGGCAGAAATTATCTAGACAGCTTTGGCGGTAAATGCCTGATCGCCAAAAACCTAATAATCTAGGAACCAGTTTCTGGTTGCGTGCCATGCAAAATGTATTCAATATCTGTTTATTTTCTGCCGTTATGTGAGTGTCTAATCGCTTTAAAGAAAGGAGATTGCGATCCACCCAATTTCTCAGAACGCCTTGACATAGCCGGCGAGCTCGTAATAAACGAGTACGTAAACTGAGATCCATGCCGACGATATTACCGCCATGTTGTCGATAGCGTATGGAGGGATAAGGATCATAAAAAACTTTCCCGCCACAAGCAGTAACAACGAGGTATGCCCACCAATCGTGGGTGATGGCCGGAACATCTGCTCCTCCTGTCAGCAAATGTTGACGCGCGGTATTGTTGAAAACAATCGTATTGCCACTGCCCATTGCTTGCACCAAAGCATTCGAAAAGCTGGGTGGTTTATTGAATAAAGGAGATAATCCTAACATTTTCTGATCGGCAGACACTAATCGTAGCCGAGAGCAATACAATGCGGGAATTTCTGGCGGGATAGTTTGGAGCCAACTGATCGCGCGTTGTAACTTATCAGGTTCCCAAATATCGTCATGATCAGAATAAGCATAATAATCTGCTTGGATAGTGTTATTACACGTTAATGAAAGAAAATTAGCGGCAAATCCTTTGCGAGGACCATTGCTAATCAGCAGTTTCTGATCCCCCCATTTTTCTTGATAGTTTTGAAGGATCGTCAAAGTTTTGTCTGTAGAACCATCATCTGATGCAAAGAGAGCCCACGAAGAGTGTGTTTGTGCCGCAAAAGAATCTAATTGATCTGCCAGAAAATTTTCCGCTTGAAAAGTACACAGCAGAATAGCCACTCGATTCATGTAATTCCCCGCAAGCAATGCTCACGCCGCACCTATTTTTAGCATAGAACAAGCGTTGTTTTTATGCTTAGTAGCATCCTAAATACGATTCAAAATTTTCATAAGGTTGGCTACAGCTTTCAGGAGCGTCAGGAATATCTGTGCCGCATTGCCAGCTCACTGAACCGTCAGAATTTAAAGTTCCGACCAACCCCAGTTGGCGTTGCTGAGGATCAACCAGCGCAGTAGGAAAAATCGTGATTATCATGGCAGGTGTTGGAGATCCAAAACATTGACCTACCGAATAATATGCAACATTGGCATCATTGCTACTTGCAAAAGTATTTCCGAGGTTACCGATGGCTTGGCTATTCCCAGTCATCAGTGCTTCTGTGACTTGTGATTTAAACGATTCTGCGTAGGTAAGTAGTCCGCCTATTCTAGAGCGCCTTTCGTATTGTAAATAACTTGGAACAGCAATCGCTGCTAGAATGCCAATAATCGCAATCACAATCATTAATTCGATGAGAGAAAATGCCTTTTCTTTATAGGATTCTTTATGTGTCATTAGAGGCTCCCCTGGCGGTGATATACATTGAATATGGATTGGACGATTGTTTTAAAAAAAAGTTCAGTTATTGACCGTAGACTTTAGAGGTGTTTACTGGCATGATTATTTATTTTTAATACGAGTTGGTATCTATGAGCGACATTCCGGCAACCATTGAGTTAAATCCTCCTGGAATGGTGCCTAAAGCGACGGTAATTTGGCTGCATGGTTTGGGGGCTGACGGTAATGATTTCGTGCCAATCGTAGAGCGGTTGCATCCTTCACTGCAAGCCAATGTGCGGTTTATTTTTCCCCATGCTCCAAGGCGTGCTATTACCGTCAATGGTGGAATGGTAATGCGAGGTTGGTATGATATTGTCGACACTGATTTGTTAATCAAAGAAGACACTTTGGGTCTACAGCAGTCCGAACAGCAAATTCGCCGGTTGATTGAACGAGAAGAACAGAGAGGGGTATCGTCTGACCACATTGTATTGGTCGGTTTTTCACAGGGGGGGGCAGTTTCTTTACATACGGGTTTGCGATATGGTGTTGGTCTTGCGGGCATTATTGCCTTATCGGCGTATTTGCCGCTTTCTCATGCTTTCCCTCAAGAACGTCACAATGCAAATCAGACAACGCCTATTTTTATGGCACATGGTTTGTTTGATCCCATTGTACCATTTATGTTAGCCGAACTGTCTCATCAACAGTTACAGAGTTTAAATTATCATGTGGAATGGCATTCTTATTCGATGACACATGCGGTTAACCCGGAAGAAATTATTGATATTAATCAATTCTTGTGTAGAATTCTCAAGTTTTAAGAACACATCATTCCTGTGTTGTTTTAATGATCAGCGTTTTCAATTTCATTCCTTTTTGGTATGATGTTCAAATAGTTAAAAAAACAATGGCTCTATTATAAGCTTGATTAAACCCTCGGCCATGAGAACGATTCTTATAAGGAGGCAGTAATGGCTAACAACGAAATCAAAACATTTCATGTTTTACATTTTACCCAAGATAAAAAATGGTATGTTAAGGAAGACAGCGAAGGCATTGTTGTTTCTTATTTTTCCAAAGAAGAAGCGCTGAATAAAGCAATAGAGATGGCCGAATCAGTTAGAAAAATTAAACGAAGAATTATTGTCCATGAAACCGATCACATCACGCGAATGGTGGAGAACGGATAAGTCTACTATCATCACCTATACGAATGGTGTAGGGCTCACTATCCCCATCTGTAGAATAGGAATTATAGTGAGCCTAATGGTGTTTGGCAGTAATCCTCCGATGATAGTAGCTGTTCCAAATGTTGCGGCCGATGGTACGCTCAGTTGGACTCTATTGGGCAATGAGAGTCTTTCCACACCTTCTAACGCAACTTATGATCGCGATATTGACGCTCTCACTGTTGCGTTACTCGGTGTTTAGTATTTTAAACAAACGCTAGATAACTCTGATCGCTTCGAAGGTTCCATTTGTTTTGTGGATGATCACTTGCCTTTTCCCATACAGCGTTGCTGCGGCCAATTCGGTGGCTTTTTTCGATAGCATCGTCTTTTGAAGGGTATGCAGAAATAGTGCCTCCGTTTCCTTCCTTGACATGCCATTTATCATCCTGTTTAGAATGTAGCACATGGAAAAATGTCACTTCTTCATAGTTCTTAGACATAATGACCTCCTTGCAATAACGTTTGGGGAAAATAAATATCCTTACCCAAGCACTGTACGATATTTTTTTTTGTATTTCAAATAGGACTTTCCCTATCATATTTTGCTTGGTAATTGCTAAAGAAATAGGCCATGATAAAATATAGGTAGATATTAAAAGTGTTCAATATCTATTGTTAATGGATGAACAGCGGGTTTAATAGAAGAGATCTGTGATTTTATTGGGGATCTAAATGGTAAAAAAATTAAACTTAGAGTCAATAAATTTGGTTCGCGAGAGGATCAACGCTAAGTTATTTAATTATTCTCTTGAAGTAAAGCATACCGGTGAAACACCATTTTTCTTTGAGCAATATAAGATGTTGGTCGATTCCACGCAAAAGATCGAAGAGCGTCGGCGAGATTCTAATACCATATTCATTACGGTTAATTCCATTTTTTTTACGGTGTTGACCCAGGTCACTCATTTTTCGGAAATAAAATTTGATAATTTACTGATTGTAAATCTGTTGTTGGCAATAGGGGTTATTATTTGTTGGAATTGGCTGAGTCTTATTTCTTCTTATAAAATCTTTAATTATGTGAATTATGCGATGATTGATTCTTTTGAAAACAGGCTGCCTGTCTGTCTCTTTTCTTTGCGCACAGATATCATAGCAGAGCTGGAAGAGGTGGCAGAAAAAGGGAATGTTCTGTTAGAGAAAGAGACACTCATCCCAAAATTGTTTTTATCGATATACTTAATTTATATGGTGGTCATCAGTCTTATTTTTTGTTTATCGTAAGGCTGAGGATTATTGGTAATCAGTTTCCGTTTTAAAATTCAAGAAAAATAGTCACTCCTTGTTTACTCAAAAAGGCTTTAATACCAAGGGTTTAATTTTGGAGTCGTTAACCCCGCGAAAGCGGGGAACCAGCCTAAAGCCATTAAAAACCTGAATTCTCGCTTCCGTAGAAATGACGTGGGGTTGGCAGTTATGGAAGACAAAGAATTTCATTTTGGATCGGTCCAATCGTTTTGGTGGCCGATAACAATCCTTTTTTGTAATACTCATCCCGCTTGTCGATAAGGCCCAATTGTTCCATCAATTGACCGAGCTCTGCATAAGTTTCTGGTAGTGGTGCGAGAGATAGACTTCTTTCTAGGTAGTCACGGGCTTTCCCCCACAATTGATTGTTCAAACAAAGCCTGCCAGCTGTGAGCAGTAAAATGGGATCATCAAAATGTTCTGGTAACACAGATTCAATAAAAGCCAATTGTTTTTTTGCACCGGAACCAATAGCCAGACCGTAAAGATGAACTAAATGACTGTTCCAATTCTTTTTCAAGGTGGCGCGCAATAGAGTTTCAGCCTCGGAAAGCGCAGATTTTTCGATTAAGAGCTTAGCGTACTGTGCAATGTAAGTGGGATCGCTTTGAATGGATTTTGGACTATTTTCCCAAAAGGAGATCAGGGCTTTGGTCCCTTTCTGACTATAAAGAGGTAACAAAGCTGGATAGATTTTGTGCTCCAGGCGCAGCAAGGTTTCGGGTGAAAGTGCTGCAGTCTTTTGCAGTGCCGGCAGTAAACAATATAAGGACTCCCAATCGTTTAATGCTTCATAGAGAGTACAAAGCAATCTTAGGACTTTAGGATGCTTGGGTGCTTCTTGGTGTAAGCGCTCTAGGTTGTGAATGCTTTGTTTGAGATCGCCATGTTCTAATTGTAATTGTGCTTGGGTTAACCGTACAGCCACATCGCTCCCGGCACTCACGTCGAAGGCTAATTTCAAATAATGATCTCGACGTTCGGGTGAACCGCCTTCTTCTGCGGCCTTAGCGGCAGAAAGGTAGTTAATGAGCGGGGTATCGTTATGAGGAGCGCTTTGGATCAAATACCGTTCTGCATTTTTCCATCGTCCGCTGGCGAGTTCTAATAAGCCGCGGTAGGTTTGTCGTCTTGCGGTTTGTTCTTGGTGTTTTTTCCACCATTGTTTGACCTTATGAGACCCGGAAAAGAGTGTATTCATAAACCATAATGTCAATAAAGATAAAGCCACCAGCATAATGATCAAGACGGCAGAAACCCATAAAGGCATCTCAATGGCCCAGTCGCCATAGGCAAAGAGCGCATAACCTGGGTCTTGACTGATAACAACCCCCAGCGCTGTTGCCAAAGCGAGTACAAAAATAAACGACCATAATTGCATAGTGATGTTACCTTATTGCATTAAATTGGCTGACGGATGTAATTTCGGGCAATTCGGGGCGCAGTTGAATATCCTGCATCGAGTCTAATTGTTGTTGTACTTGGGTCACAATGGCATTTTCATTTTCAAAGTAAGTCATTAACCACTGTTTCGTTTCTTGAAGTGCTTGTTGATAGAGCTTTTGTTCGGTAGCCAGAATAGAAAAGCGGATCTGTTCCAATAAAGAACGGAGAATTTCTTTAACCATCGTTTGTTGTGCTTCGGTTAATAGGGGTTCTATTGGCTTGGCATAATGACGAATCTTAACCAAATCTTTCAGGTAGTCTAATGTTTTGAGCAATTTTTGTTGCCAAGAATCCGGTTCTTTGGGTTCGGGGATATTGGCGGGTTGTTCTTTTTTTTGTACTTCCAGGGTTGTATTGCGTGGAACTAAGGGATCGGTCTCTGCAATCATGTCACTCACAGATAGCCACAATGCTTCTAAATTGGGCAAGGTAACATTTTTAAGGGCAGTCAAATCTCGCGATAAAGCTTCTTGTATGGGCAGAAAGTTGGGATCGCTTAAAGACTCGATTTTCTCTTGTGCAGACGTTAACAATTGAATGGCGGATTGTACATCTCGGCTGGTTTGTAAGCGGGTTGCGGCTAAAGAAACTAAATATTCGGCTTCAGCGATTTTCCAACTGGAATGTTGAGTACGGGCTAAGAGATCTTGTTCTTGTTCCTTGAGTTGACTTAAGTCACTGGTGAAATCTGTCAGATGAGTACTAACCTTTTTTTCTAACTCATTAAAATGGGATTGGGTGTTATAAGTAAATTTTTGGTATCTATCAAACTGGAATAAACTTAAGACGGCTACCGCAATGGCGATGATTAAACTAAAAATGGTTGTTTTCACCGGCTTGATCCTTAAGTTTAGTTAATACCTTAATTATTGAGGCGTCATCAGCACCCAGCGCGATGACGGGTTTCTTAAATTCTAGTGTATTCGCGAGTTCATGCATGCGCAAACCCACGACGACTAAGGGGATGTCTTTTAATCCAGGAAGTCCATGGCTGGCGAGGATCATTAAATTGTGCAGCGATTGCGCGCTGGTGGTCACAATCACCTGGGGTGGATGTTGCTGCCAATGTTGGAATTTTTTCGTCATATTAACCCTGGGCAGAGAACGTTCATAGACTTCCACTAGCGTGACGGTGGCGTCTCTCCCAGTTAACACTCGAGATAAGAGATCACGACCGCCATTGCCTCTGAAAATAAAAATGTGTTTGCCGGTAACGGATTGCAGTGCTGGGTGTGCTAATAATGATTCAGATTCGTAGGGTGGATTTTCCGGCAAAATGATTGTTTGAATGCCCTGTTGCTGTAAAGCTTGTGCGGTTGCTGATCCAATGGCCGCCCCATTGAATATCCGGTAAAGGTTGCCATGTCGCTTTGATCAGCGGAAAGCTAAAATCGACCGCCGCTTGACTGACAAAGATTGCAATCATGATGCGATCGAGTTGTTCGATGGCAGTTTGTAAAAGGGGTTGCTGCAAAGTAGGTTGAAAGTGAATGGTTGGAAGTAATTCGGGTATGAATCCCAGGGGTTTTATTTTTTCTGCTAAATTTAGGCCATATTTTTCGGGTCGTGTGATCAGTACTCGCACGGTTATTCCTCTTGCCGAGCGGCATCGATGATGGCTTTTGCGCCTTCTCTGAATAATTGTTGAGCAACCTTTTGTCCAATGGATTCGGCTTGATGCGGGGGGCCCTCGGCCGTTGCCTTCATAACAACGCTTCCGTTTGCCAGTGCGACCATGCCTTGTAAGTGCAAAAGGCCAGCAGCGTTTATCTCAGCAAAGCCTGCCACTGGAAGATGGCACCCTCCATCCAACGCTTTATTGAGGCTTCTTTCTGCTAAAACGCAGTGTGCGCTGGGTAAGTGGTGTAAAGGCTTGATCAATTGCAAGGTTGCAACATCTTCCAAACGACATTCAATGCCTAAGGC
>Ga0206800_1095_pt1 | contig 12115 bp, 11 predicted proteins | sample Alteio_BWOrgCont_64_FD_152898 | JGI IMG/M metagenome (GOLD analysis project Ga0206800, IMG submission 152898) | Enriched cells from forest soil in Barre Woods Harvard Forest LTER site, Petersham, Massachusetts, United States -... | ecosystem: Environmental > Terrestrial > Soil > Temperate forest >... | reverse complement strand
GGAACGGGAACTCAGCGCTGTCCGTCAGGAACATGAGGCGGCCGAACGGGACCTCGAAGTCCGCCGCAACGACTTCAATCACCGGATGCAAAATCTATCCCGCAAGGAAAGCGAGCTGGATAAAGCCATCCACGAAGAACGACTCCGTCTTGAAAAAACCGCCGGCCTCAGCAGTGACGAAGCCAAGCGCATGTTGATGAAGTCCATTGAAAAAGACGCTCGCCGTGACAGCGCCGATACCCTCAAACAACTTGAAGACGAAACCCGGGAAGCCGCCGACCGCAAAGCCCGCCAGATCATTTCCCTCGCCATCGGCCGATGGGCCAGTGCCCATACCGCCGAAAATACCGTCAGCGTCGTTCATATCCCCAGTGAAGACATGAAAGGCCGCATCATCGGCCGTGAAGGCCGTAACATCCGCGCCCTGGAAAATGCCACCGGCGTCGACCTCATCATCGATGACACTCCGGAAACGGTGGTCCTTTCCTCCTTCAATATTTTCAGACGCGAAGTGGCACGCATGGCCCTGGAACAGTTGCTGCAAGACGGACGAATCCATCCCAGTCGCATCGAAGAAATCGTACAGAAGGTGAGGGATGAAATGGAAGCCCAAATCGTCCATATCGGCGAACAGGCTGCCCTGGATGCCGGCATCATCGGTCTGCATCCCGAAATCACGCGTCTCATTGGAAAACTAAAATACCGAACCTCCTACGGCCAAAATATTCTTCAGCACACCCTGGAGGTTTCGCATCTTGCCGCGGCCATGGCCGCTGAAATTGGGGCCAATGTCGAAGTGGCCAAACGGGGCGCCTTCCTGCATGACATCGGGAAAGCCATGGATCAGGATAAAGAGGGGACTCATACGGCCCTGGGCGTTGAAATTCTAAAACGGTATAACGAAAACCCGGCGGTGCTTCACTGCGTGGAAGCGCACCACAACGATGTGGAACTCCAAACCGTTGAGGCCTACCTCGTTCAGGCTGCCGATGCTATCTCCGCCTCGCGCCCCGGGGCGCGGAGAGAAAGTCTGGAGACCTATATCAAACGCCTGAAAAAGCTCGAAGAAATCGCTACCGGCTTTGGCGGTGTTACCCAAGCCTATGCCCTCCAGGCGGGCCGCGAAATCCGTATCATGGTGGCTCATGAACTTCTGAACGATGCTCAGGCCTCCCAGCTCGCCCGGGACGTCGCCCGCAAAGTTGAGGGAGAACTCGAATATCCTGGTCAAATCAAAGTTCAGGTCATCCGGGAAATGCGCGCCGTGGAATTCGCGAAATGAACATGCTCTGCATCGGTGATGTCATTGGCAATCCCGGTCGCAAGGCCGTGGCTGCCATCCTCCCGGCTCTCAAGGCGGAACGTAAAATCGAGTTCGTGTGTGCCAATGTTGAAAATCTTGCTGCGGGCTTCGGGGTGAGTGAAGGCACCCTTGGCGAATTGAAAATTGCAGGTGTAGATGCTTTCAGCTCTGGCAACCATATCTGGGACAAAAAGGAAGTCGAAGCTTGCTGGCCCCTCTTCCCCAGCCTGCTCCGACCTGCGAACTATCCCCCGGGGACCCCGGGGCGGGGCAGTTGCATTTTCAATACCCCCTCTGGCGTACCCATTGGCGTCGTCAATATCCTGGGCCGAGTTTTTATCGATATCGCCCTAGACGATCCCTTCCGCCGGGCCAAAGAAGAAGTGGCGGCCCTCAAGGCCCAAGGGGCGCGGATTGTTCTCCTGGATTTCCATGCCGAAGCCACCAGTGAAAAAATTGCCATGGCCCACTACCTCGACGGCGAGCTAAGCGTTCTCGTAGGGACCCACACGCATGTCCCTACGGCTGACGCACGCGTGAGTGCCAAGGGGACGGCCCGAATCAGCGACTTGGGCCTTACCGGTGGCTATTCCGGCATCATTGGGATGAAGCCGGAATCGATCCTACGAAAATTTCTGACAGGTTTAAAAGGTCGTTATGAAGTTGCGGAAGAGCAAGTTGAATTTTGGGCCCTGCTCGTCGAGGTCGATGAAAAGAGCGGGCGGGCGATCTCTGTGGAACAAATTCATCGAACCCTTTAGTTCAAATGTGACAATTGTCGAGTCCCCGCTTTTTTAAATATTGCTGGTGATAGTCTTCGGCTCGCCAGAAGGTCTGGGCGGGCTCAATGACCGTAACAATCTTTCCTTTGAATTTTTCCTTATTCATCTTTTCCTTCGACGCCTCAGCGCTCTTTTTCTGCGCCTCGCTGTGATAAAAAATACCACTGCGGTACTGGTCTCCCACATCCGGTCCCTGGCGGTTGAGGGTCGTCGGATTGTGGTTGTTCCAAAAAACATCTAAGAGGTGATCGTAGCTGACCTTGGAAGGATCAAACTCCAGTTCGACCGCCTCGGCATGCCCCGTGCCATGCCGACAGACTTGTTCGTAGCTTGGCTTTTGCGTGCTTCCGTTACAGTAGCCCACCTGTGTGGCAAGCACTCCGGGCGTGGTGCGAAAAGTCTCTTCCACTCCCCAAAAACATCCGGCGGCAAAACATGCTTTTTCGGTCATAGCTTCCTCGATAGCAATAAGGTGCGTTATTAGAATTACGTATGAAGACCGGGTTTTGGTTCTCTTATTCGCTAATTTTCCAAACTTGAATTTAGATCCGTCATCGTCATTTCGGCTGATGGGCTCTTCGTAGAAGATCGTTGATGCTTTTCACCGGATTGAAGCTTTCCGCCGGAACTTCAACAAAAATGGTATTCCAGTCGGCCATCGCGCCATTCCAAAGTCCGGGGAGTTCCAGGGCCTGCAAGGCTTTACCGTCTTTTGACTTCTTCGATAGGAAGACAGCACTATTGTCCCGATATTGGAGGAGATTGAAGCCCTTCACACTACAGGCCAAATCGACGGGATTGAAATGGGTGGCCGAAGCAAAAATGGTCTGCTGTTGAGGATCGAGTAAATTCATTTCAGCCGACTCCACGATCTGGACTGCAACTTCTCCATTGGGTCGCGCCACCCAAAAAGGGCCTCCCCCCGGCTCACCGGTATTTTTAACAACCCCTGCCACGCGCGCCGGTCGATCCTGACCACCATGGGCCGCCAGGATTCCTAAAATAATTTTCTTCCAGCGCAACTGTTCCGGCCAGAGACGGCTATGACTGATGTTATCAATATTTTTTATGAGTACCAGATCCGCATTCAAATCATTCAAGTTCTCAAGCAGGGCACCATGGCCCCCGGGCCGGAAGACCAAGTTTCCCGTTTCGTCGCGGAAGGGATCTCCCTTCTCATCTGCCGCCAGGGTATCGGTTGACGCTTTTTGCTCTGAAAAACTAACCTCCAGTGCCGGAGCGATGGCCTTGAGCGTGCGTAAAAATGAGCCGCGATGATTGGGGGAAATACTGAAATGGACGCTTTTAATTCCAAGCGCTGTCGCTTCCCGCAGATGTTCTTCAAAGGCGGTTCGACTGCGCTCGGGATAGGCATGAAATGGAATCAAGGCTTTGGGCAGGACCGCATATCGTTTTAATATCGCGGAAAACTTATCAGTGGCCGAAGACAACTCGGAGGCAAATGCAAAACGTTCGATTTGGTTTAGACATTGCTGCGCTTCAGAGCCGAAGGGGTCGCCCTGAAGGGCCTGAAACATACGCGTCGCTGCGCCAGAGGCAGGCGTAAACTTGGTCACGCGTCCCCAGCGCAAAGCGGCTTCTCCCATCGCCTCGTATTTCGCTTCCTGAGCATCGCTTAAATGCATGATCCCATCGCCCAGGCTGCAGGCACGAACGAGAACGCGTGCGGGAGGAGGATTTTTAAATAAAGCGAGCTGGCGCAGGGCTTCCGATTCGGTGATGCCGCGGGAGCGAAGTTCTTCGAGATCAGAGGGATTAAACATTAGAAGTTGGGTAGAAACTCTTTCAGCTCAATGAGCGATTTGGCGCTTCGATCCTTCTCGGAGAGGATCGGATCCTTCCGGCCCCAATCAATGCCGATATCAGGATCATTCCAACGCAGGGTCAATTGGTCGTTAGGAACATAGATGTCCGAACATTTATATTCTACCTGGGCCCGTTCACTGAGCACGAGGAATCCGTGCACAAAGCCCACAGGAACATACATCTGCCGCGCGTTCTCCGCACTGAGGCGTGCCGCAAACCATTTGGAAAAGCTGGGGCTTCCCTGGCGAATGTCCACGGCGACGTCCAGAATTTCACCTTCAATGCAGCGCACCAGCTTGGCCTGGGGATGCTTCAACTGAGCGTGAAGCCCCCGCAAGGTCCCTTGGACGGAGGACGATTGGTTGTCCTGAACAAAGCGAGTCGGAATTCCCGATTCGAGATAACGCGCTTCGTGATAGGTCTCTATAAAAAATCCGCGTTCATCGCGATGAATCTTTGGCTGAATCAGCAGGACGCCCGGCAAGCTCGTCGGTAAAAATTCCATCGTTTATTTTCCGCGCTCAGCGAGAGCTAACAAATAAGCCCCATATTCATTCTTGGCCATGGGCTTACCGAGTTCCTTCAATTGGCTGGCGCTAATCCATCCCTTGAAAAAAGCAATCTCTTCGGGACAACTAATTTTCAGGCCCTGCCGAGTCTGCACGGCCTCAATGAAATTAGACGCTTGGAGCATGCTCTCGTGTGTCCCCGTATCAAGCCATGCAAAGCCCCGTCCCAAAATCTCCACCTGAAGCTCTTTTTTATCAAGATAGAGGCGATTCAAATCGGTAATTTCGAGTTCCCCACGAGCCGAGGGCTTCAGGGACGCCGCCATTTCAGGCGCATGCGCGTCATAAAAATAAAGCCCCGTCACGGCAAAATTGCTGCGGGGATGTTGCGGTTTTTCCTCAAGACTCAAAGCCTTGCCCGCGGCATCAAACTCAACCACACCATAGCGTTCGGGATCGCTCACCTGATTCGCAAAAACCGCCGCGCCTCCCTGGGCCGATATCCTCTTAACAACATCCAGCAACTTTTGGGAAAATTGATGACCGTAAAAAATATTATCACCCAAAACCAACGCCGAGGGACCGCCCTCTAAAAAGTCCTTTGCGATGCTCAGGGCCTGGGCCAATCCTTCGGGTTTAGGCTGAACCGCAAAATGTATTTTCAGGCCCCAGGAACTCCCGTTACCCAAAAGACGTTTGAAGGCGTCCTGGTCTTCCGGGGCGGTAATAATGAGAATTTCCCGAATTTCCGCGAGCATCAGGACGCTGAGCGGATAGTAGATCATGGGCTTATCGTAAATTGGAACCAGCTGTTTGCTAACGCCTTTGGTCACTGGAAAGAGACGGCTTCCTGATCCGCCCGCTAAAATAATCCCTTTCATTGAGCAACCCCCAAGCGTTCCCGTTCATATTTCCCTTCTTGGATCTTCTTGCACCAGTCAAGATTTTCGACATACCAGCTAATGGTCTGAGTAATCCCACTTTCAAAATCAAAGGTCGGTTTCCAGCCCAATTCTTTACGGATCTTGCTGGCATCAATGGCGTAACGACGATCATGCCCAGGACGATCTTTGACGAAAATGATTAAATCCGAATAAAAATCGACGCCACGTGCCTTCATCGCGGGATTATCTTTTGCGGGCCTTAAAAGCTCCAACTCCCCGCAAATACGGCTGACCACCTGCATATTGGAACGCTCGTTATTTCCGCCAATATTATATTTTTCTCCAGGGCGTCCTTTTTCCAAGGCCAGCCAGATCCCTGCACAGTGGTCCCCGACATGCAGCCAGTCTCGGATATTGCCCCCGTCCCCATAAATGGGCAAGTCGCGTGCCTCCAAAGCGTTCAGGGTCACCAAAGGAATCAATTTCTCGGGAAATTGATAGGGTCCATAGTTATTGGAACAGTTGGTGATAATCCCCGGTAATGCGTAGGTGTGAAAGTAGGCGCGAAGCAAAAAGTCTGCTCCCGCTTTGCTTGCGGAATACGGCGAATTCGGTGCGTAAGGGGTGTTCTCGCGAAATAAGTCATTGCCTCCTAAGGAGCCGTAGACTTCATCCGTGGACACTTGCAAGAAACGGAATGCCTTCCGCGCGCCTTCGTCCAGGCTTCCACAGTAGGCACGAGCGCGTTCCAGCAATACGAAGACCCCCATATAATTCGATTCGATAAATTCTTTGGGTCCATCGATCGAACGATCGACATGGGTTTCAGCGGCAAAATTGACGATGGCAAAAGGACGCTCTTCCTCAAATACCTTTTTCACGGCAAGTGGATCAGCAATGTCCGCCTTTACGTGGACACATCGGCCACCCTTCAGTGCATCGGCAATATTCGGAAGATTTCCTGCATAGGTGAGCTTGTCAAAAACTACTACTTTTAGCTCGGAATCCTGAGCCAGAATGTAATGAACGAAGTTTGAGCCAATAAAGCCGGCTCCGCCTGTGACAATAATCGTTCGTTGCATAAACCGCCTAAAGATTAAATTTAGAAGTCCTTATTATAGCATGGCTCCAAGGCCTCGCCAGAGACTTCTCCTAGGACGCCAATTCCCATTTCTGGATGCTTTTGAATATCAAGCCCGCGACATAAAGCGTGACTCCTAAGCCCAAGAATGCGATCACACGCGTAAGTCCACCCATAATTTCAATGTCATAAATCAAAGCTTTTGCTGCCGCAGCCACAAAAATGATGAGCGCCGAACGTGCCAAGACACCGTCCCGCAACAAGCGCCCCAAGCCCACGAGGGCCATTCCATAAAAGCCCCAGGCTGCTGAAACCATCAATCGACCACTGTCTCCGGGGTTTCCAATCTGCATGAGGCGTCCCAGGCCGCACATCGCCTGAACGTGGGCAAAAATAAGCAGTGGGGCTCCAGGCCAGGCGTTCTGAGTCTTTGGAAAAAGCCCTCGCCAGATGGAAAACATGAGCAGAATGACAGCGAAGCAAAAATTAAGGCTCATGGCTTCGTCGCGCATGAGCGGTGCCATCTCAAAAAGAGCACGACCATATTCAAAAAATATAAGAATTCCAAGAACGGCGGCGAGAAGGCGATGCCGTCCCAAATCCAAAACTCTTGCAATCAAGGGCAACGCCAAAAGCAGGAGGAGCCCGAGGTAGGGAGCCAAGGCCGAAGGCAGCCACTCGATATAAGAGGCGTGAAAGATAACGATGGCCAAATAACCGCTGATCATCGGCCCACTATCAAGCTTGCTGCTGCCGCGCCAGGCCTTCGCTATAAAATAGAGCCCAAAAATCATGGCTGCAAAGCCGAGGGCAATTTCGGGTGCCCAATCAGGAAGCAAGCGATTGACGAGATGGTATTGGAGCCCATAAAAGAAAAGCATCAAGGGGAGTGCCGCCCAGGCCTCCCCGGCACTCAGTGGACGATTGTGCTGGATGGAATACATTAAGGTGGCAGCCGCAAAAATAAAAAACTGCAGCGTCTGAAAAATCAGTGCGTCTTCGATTGTTTCCGCCGGAGCATCAAAATGCATCGAAGGATGGCTTAACCCAAAAACCGCCAAGCCGAGATAGGCGGCCAGGAGGATGAGCGTCCTCTGTCTTACAAAGATACTCAGGGTACAAAAGACCAGATCCCAACAGAGAAAATAGGGAGGCAGGGAGATACCACTGTCGTTCAAACTGGGCAGGAGCCAGGGCACAAGATAGGTGCCCAGCATCGCTGTCACGACATAAAAAAATTGACGGAAAAAATAAAAAAGTCCCAGCGATGCAATGGAGATCAGAATCAAGAGCCCAAGTGTTTCAGGAGGGCCATAGATTCCCAGGACGAGATTTCCAGCATAGGCGGCTAGGTAGCAGACAACGATCCCTGTCCCAGGGAGAAAACTGAAATACGCTTCGTCTCGTTTGCGAAAAAAACAGCCTAGGGCGATGAGGATCGTACCCAAGGCCATGGCACCTCCCCACTGTCGTACCGGTGTCAACCATCCGGAGTCGGCAGCGAGTTTCACCAAATAGGCGGCCGCAAGCACAAAAAAGAGCATAGCGACCCCACCTAAAACTTGACCCGCACCCGGAAAGTCGGAATTCGGATCCGAACTTCGTTTGCTGGGTGGAAGCTGCGGGCCAGGACCTGACTTCGCGTCGAGCGATGCCGTAGATTTTGAATCAAGCGTGTGAGGCGTGGTCGAATCGGCGCTTTCTCGGTACATTGCCTTTTCTAGGCGCAGGAGACGCCCTTCGAGTTTTTCAAGTCGAAGGAGCAGTTCTTTCCGCGTTTCATTAGCGTCCGAATCCATAGAAATCCTTTCCCGATCGGCCAGTCATATCAATATTCGAGTCGTTGCTGAGGCCTTGCAGGAAGACCCAACTCATCCTGATCAAAAGCAAACCCAAGCATTATTTCAGCATATTTGGACCTGAAATTCCGGACTATTTCGCGCGACCTTGAATTTACGTTTGGGATACAAGAAGATTCCAATATACTGAATTCCATGATGACCGCTAAACGCGCTTTATTATTAGGAATCCTCTGCTGGTTGAGCTATATGCTCCTGCGGACCCTTTTCCAGCATTGGATCCCGGTTCACGATTGGAAGAGCTATATCCTTCAAGACCTCTCCATCACCGTCTTACGTCTTGGATCTGCCGGAATTTGTCTCTGGATCGCCAAGCGACGCTGGAGCATGGAAGCCTTGGGTTTGAGTCATAGTGTTTGGCCCGCTCCCGTAGCGATGGCCAGTCTGCTTGTCGCTGGGGGATCGGGAATCCTGAACGCCCTATCCATGACTACGGACTGGAATGCCGCAGTCTGGATCCGCTTCGTCGAAATTGCGATCGCCTTCGCGGTGGCGTTGAACGAAGAAATCGGTTTTCGTGGACTGATTTTTAACGGAATCCGGGAACTTGCCGGGCCCAAAACGGCGATTTTGATTTCTTCTCTTCTCTTCACTGCCATGCATCTTGGCTATCAACCTCTCTACAGTATGCTCTCGATCTTTTTCACCGGCCTCTGCTTCGCTACACTCCGCGTCAAGGGTGTTTCTTTAAAAATAATCATCCTGCTACACTTTTTTTATGACGGCTGCTTTGCTCTGGAGCTCTCCGGCAATCGTGTTTTCTGGAATTACTTTGAATATTCGGAAGCAATGATTCTTCTCGCCAGCGTCTTAGCCTGGATGGCCCATGAACGTTACTCCATCGAAGGCGAGCATTTTCTTTTTGTCTATGGGACACTTCGACGATCCGAGGCCGCCGCAAAGCGGTTGGGAATTTTAAAACGATCGGATCTGATAGGAAATGGCTATGTCCCTGGCAAAATCGTCGATCGCGGTGGCTATCCTGCTTTAGTTCTTTCTCCGAAATCAAAGCAGACCGTCAGCGGTGAAATTATTCGATTGCGGGACCACGCACTGCTGGAGGACTTAGATCGCTACGAAGGAGAGGAGTATTTACGTCAACGTGTGAATATCCTGACGCCGAGTGGCGCTTTGCTTGAAACATGGGTTTACACAGCGAGATAACGTAGTAAATACAACGAAATTATTCGAGCCGCGATTGTATTCCATAAAATCATCTGCTAAAATTTTTTTGTATTCGTCATGACATCGACATGACTTCAACGCAGGAGCAACGTATGACATGTCCACGCTGTAATGGAAAGGGAATCCTTCTATGCCAGGATGTGGAACATTGGCGTCCCGAAACCTGGAATGGTGAAGAACGGCGTCAGCAAGCCCGTGAATATGAAGCGGCCAACTTTAAAGAAGTGCCTGCACCTTTTTACACAAGCTGCGAGGTCTGCAGCGGTTTAGGGCGTGTCTTTCCCGATCTTATTTCTTCCCAACGTTAAATAAAAAAAGGGCGGTCCATGATGGACCGCCCCTTTCATTTTCAAAAAATTTAATTTGCCTGCCAAGCCTTTTCTAAAACCACTTGATTGACGCCTTTGTCCCGGCTATAAGTCATCCGGTCCACCAGTCTTCCGATCAATCCCAAACCCAAACGACGCTCCCCCATCTCGCCTGTAATCTTTCGATCCTTAGCCTCCGTCGCTTCTGCTCCCGAATCAAAAGGGACTCCGTCATCCCGAAGCGTAACGACAAAATTATCTGTATTCGTATCCACTTTCAATTCCATCCAAGTCGCGTGCGCGTGCTCCATAATATTACAGCTGAGCTCGTCCACGACGAAGAGGACAATAAATCCATTTTTGGGGGGCATCTTCAAGGCAAGACACTCGGATTGGACCTTCTCGCGAATCAGCTTAACTTCAGCCGGACCCACGCCCTGATTAAAGGAGATTTGAAACATCTCGTCTCCGAAAAAATCCGCCGCAACCTACTTAATGCTTCAACGACGTTTTTTGCTCTTCCCCATTCCAAGCCAATAGCCTAAGCCCCCCATCGCAACGAGACCCAAAATCCAATGCGCTTTAATGATGAGATCTTGAATATCTGAGGTGGGGCCATAGTAGAGAAGCCAACCGCTAAAAATAAGAAGTCCCAAGAAACCTAGAATCGCTATCCATCGGCTGCGTTCAGCTGTCCTTAATTGTTTCCAATCCGGCCAGAGAACGTCTCCATGCGTCCCCAGGCCAAAAAGAAATACCATGACTCCGGCGCCGTGAACTTTAAGGCTCCAATATTGTGTGTTCAGCGCTGCGTCGCCCCAGCCATCGTGGCCTTCAAAACCGTATCGTCCCAGCAGCCATCCCAAGGCGCCCAAGCCTAAAAGGACAATTCCAAGTCCCAAGGCGGATATCCATTGAAAGGCTCTAAAGCCCCGCTTCGGCCCGGCAATTTTTTTTCGTTTCATTTAAGGCGAACCACTTCATAGACTGGAAACGGATCCGCGCGCCCTTTAAGCTTCAGAGGATCCAATTCTTTCACCACCACCTCGTCGCGTACCAGCTCGTAGGTCGATTCGCTCAACCAGACCTTGCCGCCAGGGCATTCCGCACAAAGCTTGTCGGCGAGAATCACATTTTCACCCGCCGTCGTGTATTCCATTTTTTTGGTGGACCCCATATTGCCCGTAACGACAATTCCGGTATTGATTCCAATCCCGATCAGCTTGGAAATTTCACCGTTTTTCTCGCGTTCGGCATTGAGCTTTTCAATGCTTTTCTGGACTTCCACCGCAGTTCGAACGGCGCGAATCGCGTCATCATCGCGTTCCTGTTCCTTGCCAAAAACTCCAATGGTCGCGTCGCCGATAAACTTGTCTACCACACCCTCAAATTTTTGAATCACTTCGGTCTGCAGGGAAAGATAGGTATTGATCACCTGCACGACGTGCTCCGGTTCGAGGCTCTCACTCATCGCCGTGAAACCGCGCACGTCGGATGTATAGACGGTGGCCAGTGCCCTGCGACTATGAAGGCCCGTCTTCGAAGGGTCGGACAAAATTTGCTGCAACGCGGCATCGGAGACGTAGCGTGAGAAGGCGCCCCGGAGCAATTCATTCTCTCCCAGGCTTTTCGCCATGTCGTTAAATGCACTGGTCAGTTCACCCAGTTCGTTGCGGCCGGTCACCCGGACGCGAGTATCGAAATCTCCACCCGCAATCGCGAGTACACCTTTCAGCAGCTTGCCGATCGGCCGCACCATCAAGTTCACCAGTGCGAAGGCCACAAAAACGCCGATGAGAATGGCCAGAATACCAACTAGGGCAAGCTTCATCGTCGCCTGAAAAATAACCTTCTCGATCAAGGCTTCACTCAGACCCAGATGAACGCTTCCCAACATGACTTCTTTTCCATCGTCCGAGGTCAGAGAGATCGCTTCTTCGACATCGAAAAGTCGACGGATATGCCGGACATTCTTGACATCAAACCATTCCTGTTCGTAAACGGAAAATGGAGTTTCTTCGTCGGCCAGTTGCACAAACTTGGGCGGCGTGTAAGTTTTTCCAACGACCTGATCATCTTTATTCACGGTCGAATGGTACGCCACGATCGTCCCTTCGCGGTCGACGATGTAGCACTCATAAACCCCTTCATTCTGCAACTTCTTCTTGGGCTTGGGCATTTCGTCGATCCAGGCGGGATTCAGTTTCAATCCCAAAGACTCGAGACCTTTTTCAATCTGTCCCGGAAGTTCCATGGACAGTTGGCTATAAGCATCTTCCAGTCCAGCGATCCAGTCCTGGTAGTTTGAAAAATCATAACCTTTTTCAAGGTCCTCGTTGCTTTCGACTTGTACCGAACGGCTGGCGAGGACACTCAC
>Ga0206800_1094_pt1 | contig 12269 bp, 10 predicted proteins | sample Alteio_BWOrgCont_64_FD_152898 | JGI IMG/M metagenome (GOLD analysis project Ga0206800, IMG submission 152898) | Enriched cells from forest soil in Barre Woods Harvard Forest LTER site, Petersham, Massachusetts, United States -... | ecosystem: Environmental > Terrestrial > Soil > Temperate forest >... | reverse complement strand
TTGCCCCACGCACACTGTCCACTAACGTAAACAACCTTATTTTCAAAAATATCCATTGTGCATCAATCAAAAAGTTTCCTTACGGGACGAGAAGGAAGAATTCCCCGCCCTATACGCCTTCCCAATCTCATCCAATTCATCATACCATTCCTGCCCGAATTGGCGGATGAGGGCATTTTTCAGGAAAACATATACAGGCACTTTTAGCTGTTCGCCAAGCTGGCAGGCAGGGGCGCAGATACTCCATTTGTCATAGTTCAGGGCTGTAAATTCGCCTACCTGCGATACCCTGATGGGATATAGGTGGCAGGATATGGGCTTGTGAAATGTAGAAGCGCCTGCATGATGGGCTTTTTCGATAGCGCAGGCATAAGCGCCGTTTTCAAACACTGCAAAAATACAGTCCTTGTGCGATATGCACTTCGTTACCGTTTCATCTTCCGGGTCTTGCTCATAAAAACCTTCTTTATGAAGTTTTTCGAGGGCCGCTTCGGCCATAAAGGGCTTAATAGCTTCCAGGTTGTCCTGTATCTGGGCGGTTTCACCCGCTGCCAGCGGTGCGCCATAGTCGCCCTCGCTACAGCAAGCGCCTTTGCACTGCGAAATATTGCAAAGAAATTCCTTTTCAAGAATATCCTCTGATATAAGTGTATGGCGGTGAATTAGCAATTTGTTTTATTTTTATTCATTTTCCTACATTAAAACAAGCAGTAGCGAAGGGCTGCCGTTACGCAATGAGCCTTATGTAGCCTTAAACGTTCAAAACATTTCCAAAGTTTTAAAACTTCGAAAATGTATATATTGCTATTTCCCTCCTTTACCTACATAATCGCCTTTGCTGAAATCTACAAATTCATGTTGTTCTTTAACCCTCACCATCGGTATTTTTTTATAGAGGCTCATTACTGATGTTAAAAATATCTGGAGCATCGGCGGGGTTTGTTCAGTGCCTTTGATATAGATGGCTTTCCGTTTACCATTGTATTCAAAATATAAGGTATCTTTCCACGCAAACGGGCAGTTGCATTCATACCTGGGGGACATTGTATCTATTTCCAATTCTTTAAATTGGCGCTGAAAAAAATCAACCGTTTTAGGCGTTAATTGATATGTAAAATTATGCACCTTCTGCCTGTAGTCGGCGCCACTCAGAAATACGGCGCCGTCCTTATCAATTTCTATTTTCACGGTGGGGTAGTCCGCGTACCAGGCATTGCCCGAAAGGCTTACTTTGTCAAAACCAGGTGCATTATTATCCAGGCCTTTGGCAAAATTATACAGGTGGTGGTATTTATTAAAATGATAGGCATAAAACACCAACGAGTCTGGCGTATGCCTTACCACCACATTGGTAGGCGTCCAGGTACCTCCGCGACCGGGGTACCGGTAGTCCTTCAGGTTGTAGGCATAGAATGTATCGTTTACCAATTTGTATGTAGAATCCTGAATATCGCCTACATGGTTGTACAGGCACAGTATATTCCAACTTTCGGGTGCGGTACTGATATCTTTCCAGTCGCCCTCAATCTCTTCAGTGGTGAAATGCCCTTTATCAGGGATGAAAGCGCATAAAAACGCCCATAATATCAATATTGTTTTTTTATTCATTTAATGTTTCTTCCGTATTTTGGCATAAAAATCAAAGGTTGCAAAAAAAACTTTATAAAAGAACGTAAAATTAGGATAATAATTCGCTACTTTGGGCGGGTTTAGCGCAAATATGAAAAAAATAATAATTTTTTGCTCCTCCATTATGATGCTTTTCAATGCAAACGCGCAGAAGCCGCATGAGGATACCATCCCGCCTTTAAATGCGGCGCTGCAACTTAGCCTTGCCTTCAATGGCTCATATACAGACGTGCATGGGTATAGCCTTTCCAATATTGTCCCTTCTTTTATGTATTGGCGGACACCCAATACCATTAATTTAGTCAATATTGAGAGCCTGTCCTTTAGCAGAGATACATTTCCGCTTGATACGGTTGCATCGCAGCAAGGGAAATCTAATGTTTATTATAAAACCAGTATTGCGGTATCCTGGGAGCAGGATTATCACTATTTTTTCCCTCACCACCCGGAAATTGGTTTCTATTTTGGAAACGCTTTTTATGTGTCCTACTACCATCAAAAATATAATTACGACCCTATTACCGGCGGTCCCTGGGCCGATACTTATGTAAAACTTACTTTCGGAATGAATTTTGGGGCCCGGTATTTTTTTAACCGTAAATATTATTTAGACCTCAGTTTCCCTCTCAGGGATATAGCCGGCTTTTCGGTGGATGTAAATAATAATAAAACAATCAGTTATGAATTAACCACATTTGACCTCAAATTTTTTAATATAGATACCTATACCGTCCGCTTTGGCGTTGGGGTACGGATATTGACGAAGGGAAAGTAGGCTACCGGCTTTTTTTCGCCTCGTCCCAATACACATCCATTTCGGCAAGGGTTAGGTCTTTAAGTTCTTTGCCTTGTTTTTTTACCTGCTCTTCAAGGTATTGGAAACGGTAGATAAATTTTTGGTTAGTCCTTTCGAGTGCATTATCAGGGTTTACATTTATAAACCGCGCGTAGTTTATCAGGCTGAAAATAAGGTCGCCAAATTCTTCTTCGGTCTTTTGGCTATCTCCTTGTTCATGCACTTCTTTTAATTCTCCAAGTTCTTCTATTACCTTATTCCAAACATCATCCGGCTTTTCCCAATCGAACCCTACCGAACTTGCTTTTTCTTGCAGCCGCGCTGCTTTAATCATTGAGGGAAGTGATTTTGGAACACCTTTTAAAACGCTTTTGCTGCCCTCGGCCAGTTTAATGTGTTCCCAGTTCTTTTTTACCGCTTCGGCGTCATCGGCAACGGTATCACCATAAATGTGGGGGTGGCGGCGGATAAGTTTTTCGCGCAGGCTTTTACATATTTCGCCAATGTCAAACCTTTTTTCCTCCTCACCAAACATGGCATAGAAAAGTACATGGAGAAGCACATCGCCCAGTTCTTTCTTTATTTCGGCATAGTCCTTATCTATTATGGCATCGGTAAGCTCGTACGTTTCTTCAATGGTCAGCGGGCGCAGGCTTTCCCACGTTTGTTTCTGGTCCCAGGGGCATTTTTGCCGCAGTTCGTAAACAATTTCCAGCAGTTTGCCGAATTCTTCTTTTTTGGTGTTTAACATTTTATAATTCCGGGCATAAAAATCCTATCAATCTTTTAATCCTATCAATCTTAATTCAGACAATTACCACCCCATCCTTTCCCGCAACTCAGTAATATGCGCTACATGGTGCCGCGCGTGCCAGGCATACAGGCCGGTATATTTATCAAGCACTACCGTGCCCAGTTCGGGGTGTTTTATGGTACGCAAAAATTGTTTACCGTCCATTGATTTTAACAGGGCTACCCATCGCCGGTGCAGGCCGTCAATTATTTCTAAGGACGGCTCTATAGGCAAATGGCTGTCAGGCAATTCTGCCCACAGGCTTTCATTATAGGGTTTAATAAGGGGATGCTCTTCGGTAAGGGCAAGTTTAAAGCGGATATAAGCATTCATATTGCTATCGGCCAGGTGGTGTACTACCTGCCTTGATGTCCAGCCACCCTCACGGTAAGGTACATCAAGTTGTTTGTCATTCAGCCCGGCTATCGCTTTTTTCAACTTTTCGGGCATTTCTTCAATATCTTTTATCCAGGCATGGATGTGTTCTTTGGTAATGGTTTCGGGGCTCTGAAACCTCCCTACCGGATATTTCAGCTTTAAATCATTGACTTGTGTTTCCATATTTTTATAAAATTATTTTACGGCTATTACTGATATTTCGACATTTACATTGAGGGGTAGTTTTGATACTTCAACGGTTTCGCGGGCGGGAAAATTGTCCAGGAAATAAGAACCATAGACTTTATTCACAGTATCAAAGTTATTAAGGTCTTTCAGGAAAATGGTGGTTTTTACTATGTGTTCAAATCCCATCTTTGCTTCCAAAAGAATAAAATGGACGTTTTTCATTACCTGGTGGGCTTCCGCTTCTATGGTTTCGTTTACAATTTTGCCCGTTTCGGCATCTTTGCCTACCTGCCCGGAAACATATAAAGTATTGTCAGAAAGCACTGCATGGCTATATGGCCCAATAGGGGCTGGCGCTTTAGGCGATGTTATGATTGTTTTCATCTATTAAATTATTAAAGTTCTAAAGTTTGCAATGCTTAATCGCATTGTCCGTAATTCCTAATTTTTAATTCCTAATTATTCCACAGGTACCAGCTTTTCATTTCCGAGTTTGCTGAAACCATTTACAAAAATGGACAAATCTTTGTAAACGGAGTAATCTTTTGCATATAAATAATCAAGCCGCTTGCGTGTTATTTCATCAAGCAATAAGTTTTTTAGCTCATCGCCGGGGGTTAGCACGCCAAAATTAAGTTTTGGCAGTTTTATAAATTCATTGCGGGTATAGGCATAGCTAACCCATGTCTTCCTGCCGCCAAGTACGCTGAATAAGTTGCCGATATAGCTGCCCTTATGTTTGATAAACCATATATTTACCGGCAGGGTCAGTAGTAACGACAGGCTGGAAATAAAATCGAAAAGGCGTTTGTTAAGGCGGTTTTCTCCTTTTGCTATGGCAAGTTCAAGTTCATAAGAATAATAGTCGCCGGGCCTGTTTTTAGAATTGCTTCCGATAACAAAAAGGCTTTCTTCGGGGACTATTTTAAAATCAACATTCTTATTATTAATATGGCTCATCCGGTAGATAATATCATGCGCGGAAATATCTTTCGCGCAAAAAATCACTTCATCAATACCATATATTTGAGCAATTTCAGCCAATTGGTTTACTGTACCGATATATTCACTATTGTGGGTAACATTCGTTTTTGGGTTAACAGTCCCAATAAGGTTAAAATTGATTTTTGTCCGTTGCAGCAATTTTTCCACCCTTGCTGCTTCCGGTATGGAACCTACAATGACGAGTTTTTTGTCCTCAGCTATGGTGAATTTTAATGATTTGTCTTTTAAAAGTGTAAGGAGCAGCCTGTTGATAGAAAAAACAAGAATGGCCGCAATAGCCCCAAGTACAATTAATGCCCGTGAATAGCGGTATTCTTCGCTTATAAAGGCATACATTACCGTTATCATGATAGTACCTGCCACCACGCCGCGTACAATTTTCCCGAAGCGGAACGGCCTTTGGTAGGCATGGGATAGGAATAAACCAACCAACCATACCAGGATATATGCCGGGATAAATACTTCCATTAGCTCCGGGGGGTATTTGCCCCCGCCGGAAACATATTTGATTGTAGATTCCCAATAATTTTTAAGGGCGTACATGGCAAGGTATAAAAACCCCGCATCCATGAGTGGCAGAAGCATTTGCCCGGCAAAGCGCACCACCACCGCCATAGCCGCCCGCATATAAATGGCTATATTAAGGAGTATGGAAAAAACGAAGGCGCGTTTTTTGGAATAATGTTTTTGGGCAAAGATAATCATGGCTTTATAGAATATAAAGACATAATTAACGGAGCTTTTTTTGGTACTCTCGCCTTTGTAGTGGATAATGCTTGTATGCGGGTAGTAAATGTTCTTGTACCCCGCTTTTATGATTCGGTAGCTTAGGTCAATATCTTCGCCATACATGAAAAAATCTTCATCAAGCAACCCGGTTTTGTCCAGGGTAGATTTTCTTAACAGCATAAAAGCGCCCGCAAGTATATCGACCTCATGGGTTTTGTCTTTGCTCAAAAAACCGAGGTGGTACCTTCCGAATATTTTTGATTTTGGGAAAAGTTTTGAAAGGCCGGATATTTTATAAAACGCCACAGCCGGGGAAGGCAACCCTCGTTTAGATTCAGGCAGATAATGCCCTTTGCCATCCACCATTTTCACGCCAAGGCCGCCGGCTTGTGGGTGGGCGCCCATATATTCAATGATTTTAAGGAAACTGTCTTCCTCTACAACTGTATCCGGGTTTAGCAAAAGCACATATTCACCGGAACTCTGCCTGATGGCCTGGTTATTGGCAACGGAAAAGCCTGTGTTTTCGGTATTGGCGATAAGTTTAACATCAGGGAAACGGCTTTTTACCATTTCCACCGAACCATCTGCGGAATTATTGTCCACAACAAAAACCTCGGACCCAAAACCGGGATGCACTGCCAGCATTACGTCAATAGCCTTTAAGGCAGACAATAATGCCTGCTCTAAAAAGTATTTTACGTTATAGTTAACTATTACTACCGACAGCTTCATTCCTTATAACCCTATTAAAGGCATAAATATACGCAAATTTAGGCTATTTCCTGAATTTAACGGGGCTTTAGTTTGGCAAGGGCTGCCAACCCTAAACGGTATTTAGGATTGTTTTATCTTTGCAACCTAAAGGGCTAAAACCCTAAAACGGGAAACTTTTCAGTATTACAAGTAATAAAATCAAGATGATATATTAAATCCTTCTAATAGCGTAGCGATGGTTCAAACAATATACCTGGCGTCAAAATCACCCCGAAGGCATGAAATTTTTAAACTTGCCGGGCTTGAATTTACATATATCGAATCTTCTTATGAAGAAGTAATACCCTTGCATATCGGCAACCCCGAAGAAATACCTGTATGGTTAGCCGAACAAAAAGCGATACATACGGATGTTGATTTGAAAGGTTCAATCCTGGTTACCGCCGACACCCTTGTATTTCTGGAAAACCGCATTTTAGGCAAGCCGAAAGATGCTGCGCAGGCGCTTGAATTCCTGCAGGCATTATCAGGGCGGATGCATCGGGTTATTTCCGGCGTATGCTTGAAAACGGAAACGGAAACATTATTAATTTCGGATGTTACCAATGTATATTTCAGGGATTTGACTACCGAAGAACTATTTTACTATATTGAAACCTGCAAGCCATTCGACAAAGCAGGTGCGTACGGGGCGCAGGACTGGCTCGGCATAGTGGGAATCGAAAAAATAGAAGGTTCGTATTTTAATGTGATGGGTTTCCCTATGCACAAGGTATATCCATTACTCCGTAGGGGAAAGTTATAGGTTATTGGGTTAGTAAGTTATTAAGGGGGCGTTAAAATAAACAAAATACAAACCTTTTGACTGCCGCTAAAATTCCTTATCTTTGCCCTTCATGGACCATCGCGTACCCATTATTATCCTTTCGCTGCTGCTGTCAGCTTTTTTTTCAGGCATAGAACTGGCTTATCTTGGGGCAAATAAAATCCTTATTGCGCTAAATAACCGGAGCGGGCAGAAATCGGCCCGTATCCTTTCTTTTTTTATACACAAGCCTTCACATTTCCTCACAGCAGCGCTGGTAGGCAATAGCATTGCGGTGGTGATTTATGGTATTTCCGTTTCGGCGTGGGTGCGCGATAAACTGCTTAACAATGCCATAGTTTCGGTAGAGCAGTCGGCTATTATATTTGTCATACAGGCATTTGTAGGGGCGGCAGTGCTTATTATTGTTACCGAAGTATTGGCGAAGGCTGTCTTTAGAAATTACCCCGACTGGGCGCTTGCCATATTCTCCGCACCTTTCCGGCTGTTTTATTATTTATTTTATCCGGCAGTCATAGCTATTGTATGGCTTTCCAATTTCCTGGCAAAAAATGTACTGGGCTTAAAAACCGAAGAACGCCTCCCCGAATTTACGAGGGAAGAATTGTACAATTATGTAAAAGAAAGCCATACCGTAGAGGAAGATGAAGAAGTGGAGGTGGATACCGAAATTTTCAGGAATGCTATCGAGTTTCATTCGCTCAAAGTGCGCGAGTGCATGGTGCCCCGCATGGAAATTGTGGGCATTGATGTCAATGACTCCATTGAAAACCTGAAACAAAAACTAATCGACAGCGGCCACTCCAAACTAATAGTTTACAACGGCGATATTGACAGGATTATCGGCTATGTGCACCTTGTGGACCTGTACCATGATGTGAAAAACATAAGGGGCATAATGATGCCGGTAATATACACTACCGAAGCAACCCCCGCCAGTGAATTGCTAAAGATATTGATTGATAAACACAAAAGCCTGGCCGTAGTGCTTGACGATAAGGTGGATACGGCAGGCATTATTACTATCGAAGATATTATTGAGGAAATAATAGGCGATATAGAAGATGAATCGGATGTGGCGGATAATGTAGAGCATCAAATTTCTGAAAATGAATATGTCTTTTCGGGGATGCTTGAGATTGAATATCTAAATAATAAATACAACTTTGAATTGCCGGAAGGCGATTACGATACCCTGGGCGGGCTGCTGCTGCACGTTCACCACACCATCCCGCAGCCGGATGAAGTAATAAAAATCCCCAATTACAAATTCACCATCCTTTCGGTAAACAAGGCAAGGATTGGGGAAGTAAAGATGAGTAAAGTAAAGGCGCCTGAAATTAATGAGGGCAAATAATACACTGGCAATGAATGAATATCCTTTTATCCATTTCCCCCGTCACTTTTTTGATATACCCGTATAAATTTTTCCCTTTTTCTAAAAAAATCACTTTCCCTGCTAATTTCAGCTTTTTTTGTATATTTGGAATATATTTACATATTAATTAATGAAAACAAAATTTCAGTTTATATACGGTGGCTTTGCCATCATTATACTTGCAGGCATCATTTTTTGGAGGCCCTTTAGTAAAGAAAGGGGAAGGGTGGAAAAAGAAAACATTTCCGCATTCGGGGAAGAAGAAGACCTTAAAGCATATACCGATTGGTGGTTTACTCGGAACGTGGACCCGAACACGGGGACAATTCCAGCTGATATAAGGCAAAAAGAACTTGCCTTTGCAAGTACAATACCTGTGCATGAAGATTATTCAGGCGGCAATAACTCTAAAATATCCGCCATGCTCACAAGTGGCCAGGGCTGGACGGCAAAAGGCCCTGCAAATGTAGGCGGCAGGACCCGCGCATTAGCGCTTGATGTTACCAATTCCAGAATAGTGCTGGCAGGCGGGGTTAGCGGGGGTATGTGGCGTAGTACCAATGGGGGGGTAACCTGGACAAAAACCTTTACCCCCGAACAACTGCAAACAGTTACCTGCCTTACTCAGGACACGCGGCCGGGCAAAACCAATATTTGGTATTGCGGCACCGGTGAGGCTATAGGTGGCTTTATTGTGGCTGGCGATGGTATTTTTAAATCTACCGACAGCGGCAAAACATGGGTGCAGTTGCTTGGCATTCATCAGCCGCAAAATTTCGTATTTACCGATTATATTTGGGGCATCATTACCAACCCCCACAATACCACGCAGGATGAAGTATATATGGCTGCTATCGGCGGTATTTACCGCAGTACTAATGGCGGCGATAGTTTTACCGAAGTATTGGGCGCCGGCCTTTCGGTACAGCATAGTTCCTATACCAATATTGACATTAGCCCGAAAGGGGTGTTTTACGCTACCCTTAGCAGCGAAGGCCCCACTGGCAAAACAGGCATTTTCCGTTCTACCGATGGACAGAACTGGACAAACATTATCCCTTCAAATTTCAATGGGGTATTTTACCGTACGGTAACTGGTATTTCCCCTTCCAATGAAAATATCGTTTATATATTATCCAGCACTTCCGGCTCAGGCTTTAAAGGTTTAGCTTATAATGGAATGGCTGACTGGAATGCTTTCTGGAAATATACCTATTTAAGCGGCAGCGGCGATTCTGCGGGCGGTACATGGGAAGACCGCTCGGCGTATTTGCCCGCTTTCCACGAGGACAGCGGATGGATATTTGATGACTTTAGCACACAGGGAGGATATGATATGGTGGTAAAAGTAGCCCCCAATAACTCCAATATGGTATATTTGGGTGGTACCTGCCTCTACCGCTCTACTGATGCCTTTACATCAAAAACCAATACAAGGCTTGTGGGCGGATATACCAAAGCCACCAATCTTTTTCAGCAGCAGGAGTACCAAAACCATCACCCCGACCAGCATAACCTTGTTTTTCTTCCTTCTGACTCCAATAGCGCTTATTCTTCATGCGATGGCGGAGTATTCAAATCAACAGATATGCTTGCGGATAGCGTTCACTGGGCGTCATTGAACAGTAATTACCTCACCACCCAGTTTTATTCGGTGGCGCTAAACCCAACCCCTAAACTCGGTACTTACGTTAGCGATATAATCATCGGCGGGCTACAGGATAACCAGACATGGTTTAATGGCCTGAACAATTCACCTACTTCGCCCTGGAACCAAATAGTTCGTGGCGATGGCTCATATTGCGCCGTATATGATAACGATACCAGCACTACTATTTTAGGCTCGCTACAGGAAGGCCATATATTCAAGTACATCTTTGATAAAAATGGCGACACTATTGGCTGGGGAAGAGTGGACCCCATTGGCGGGGCTAACTACCTGTTTGTTGCCCCGTTTGTACTTGACCCGAATGACATGAATAAAATGTACCTGGCGGCAGGCAGGTATATATGGCGAAATGATAGCCTTGCGGCTATACCGCTTCTTAAAAATAATGATTCAACAAGCATAGGCTGGGAGCAATTGGTAAATTCGGGGGGCGTGGGGAATGTTAGCGCACTTGGTATTTCCACTTCACCCGCCCATGTATTGTATTTTGGCACTTCCGCGGGGCGGATTTACAAAATAGCAAATGCCTTTACCGGCGATAATACACCTGTAAATGTTACACCTCCTAAAATCAGTTATAGCGCAAATGTAAGCTGTGTTCGCGGTGGCCTCATGTTCTTCGGTACGCAGCAACATAAACCAAATGTAAGCTGTGTTGCGGTGGACCCCGAAGACGCCAACAAAGTAATCATTGTTTATTCAAACTACGGTATCATAAGCCTTTATTATACCTCAAATGCCGGAACTAACTGGGTTGACATAAGCGGGAACCTTGAGGAAAACCCTGATGGTAGCGGCAATGGCCCTGCCTGTAGGTGGGCGAAAATAATACACACAGCCGCCGGCGATAGCCTTTATTTAGTAGGTACAAGCACCGGCCTGTATGAAACCGGAAGCCTGAACGGGCAGCAAACCGTATGGATGGCCGAGGCTTCTAACTCCATTGGCAATACCGACGTGGAAATGATGGATGCGCGGCTTGCGGATAATATTATAGCCGTGGCTACTTATGGCAGTGGTATTTATACTTGCAGCATAGACCAGATAACGGGGATAAAAAACCCTGAAAACCAAGCGCCTTCATTGTCCCTGTCGCAAAACTTCCCCAACCCTGTTTCCGGAACCACGAATTTTAGTTTTTCATTGCCTGCCAATGAATTTGCTTCATTGAAAATATATGATATACAGGGAAAAGAAATAAAGGTATTGGCCCAGGGCAATATGCAAATAGGCCGCCATAGCCAAAACGCCAACCTTGCCACCCTGGAACCCGGTACATATTTTTACAGGCTGCAAACAAATGACGGGGCAATTACAAAGAAAATGCTGGTGGTACCGGGGCAGTAAAATTATTAAGGGCAAAGTAACACTGTTAGGCGCTTCATTATTCTACCACCACTTTTCCAAAGTATATCCTTTCCCCGCTTATGGTATATATATTTACGAGATAAACACCTTGCGAAAAACCTGTAAGGTTTATTTGTTTCGAGCGTGCGCCTGTACCGAGGTTTAGCTGTTGGGTAAGAACGGTTTTTCCGGTTATATCGGAAATAACGGCATAATTGCTTTGCAGGCTTGCATCGCCGGCATATTTTACCGTCAGGTTGTTATAGGCGGGGTTAGGATAAACGCTTATGGCATATACAGGCTGCGCCGCAACAGGTTTTATACCCGATATATAATTAATGGTATCGGGTTTATGTTGCTGCGTACCGAAGAACATGAGGCCACCGCGAACACAGCCGAGCATGATGTCGGGCATGGTATCATCATCCAGTTCGGCTACGGCAGGGCAAAGTTTCTCACCCATTATTTGCTTGCCTGGCATACCGTGCAATATGTCGTAAATAATACTGTCGCACCGGGGCAGCGAATCGCCGGGGTTGCCGTGGCCTTGTACATTCAGGTATAGCATCAGCCCATTGTCAAATGTACCTACTAAAAGGTCAAGTTCCCCTTTCTTCTTATTTATATTTGCCAGGCATGGCACGCCAAGGCCGACATTACTATATGCTTTTATAGAGTCGCCGGGGCCATTGGGTATATACCATATATATCTTGTATCTATTTTACCAAAGGCTGAATTTGTGGGCGTAGCGCTAAACATGGGCTTGCCATTTGTCCCGATGTTCCTGTAATACCGCAGGTTTTGGTCATTGG
>Ga0206800_1093_pt1 | contig 12427 bp, 12 predicted proteins | sample Alteio_BWOrgCont_64_FD_152898 | JGI IMG/M metagenome (GOLD analysis project Ga0206800, IMG submission 152898) | Enriched cells from forest soil in Barre Woods Harvard Forest LTER site, Petersham, Massachusetts, United States -... | ecosystem: Environmental > Terrestrial > Soil > Temperate forest >... | reverse complement strand
CATGACCAAGCATTATAAACCCGTTCTGAATAAGGAAAAGACGCATGAACCAACCTCATGATCGTGTCACGCTCATTCGGGAAGCACTGGCTACACTAAAACCCAGTGATCTCAACATTCAAGATAACAGCTATCAACACGCAGGGCATGAGGGTGCAAAAAGTGGCGGCGGTCACTTTTCCGTACAAATTACAAGCCCTCTGTTTACAGGGAAAAGTTCTGTTCAACGGCACCAAATGGTGTATGCCGCTCTTGGCAATTTAATGCATTCCGAAATTCATGCGGTGAGTATTGCTGCAAAAGCGCCGGATGAGGGTTAACTAAACAACACACAGATCAAAATCTACACTATTATCTTCCCTAATCACTACTCGCAAGCTCCCTCCATTCTGGTAATTATCGGAAAGAAATCAAATAACCATTTCATTATATTTACCTAAAAGATCAAATTACTGCGTAATCCACTTCGAGACCTGTTCTATCGTCTGGCGAGAGATCAGGAGTTCCAGGTGACCATGATTTTCTAAAATGAGGGTATTATGCGCTGGTTCATCCAAGATCAAAGCCGCCTCCCAGGGAATAATCTTATTATCCATTTTACTGGCGATAAGATAATAAGGAATGGAAGAATGCTCAATCCGCTTTAACAGCTGGCTTAAGAAAGAGGAGTCGGGCGACATCTCGGTTGCATTTTCTCCCATCACCAGGGCACAGAGCCGAGATCCTTGGAAAGGGGTTCCTAAGGCAATGACGCGGGCAATCTCATCGGGTTCTGCGAAGTATTCGCTATAATAACTGCAGACTAAACCTCCCATCGAATGGCCGACTAAGATCACTTGTTTTTTACCAGTTTGTTGTAGGATTTCTTGGATCTTGCCTTTAAGACTTTCAGCAGCCGCTGGGATAGAAGAGAAGAGCGTAAAATTCACGGAATAAATGGGGCCAACGCCTTCTTTCTTTTGTAATTGGTGAATAAACCAAGCCCAAACATTTTGGTGTGCTAAGTAGCCGTGGACCAATAAAATCGGGAGAGCTTCTGTGTTAAGGATTTTTGGTTTGGGATAGAGACGAAAAGCGCGAAAAGGGAATAAAAGAATGGTGATGAAGATAAAGCAAAATTCAATGAATAGGCTTTTGAACCCAGCAAACCAAGAGATTTGCAGTGGCTGGCCGGTGGTCAGGGCATTGATCCGAAGTTCAAACCAAAAGAGAAAGTAAGTTAGAATTGTTAATACTAACGCAACCCAAAAAATACCCCAAAAAATTATCTTGAAGACGAGCGCAATAAAGTCCATTTGAGTTACCCTGCTTGAATGATATCTAGGTATAACCACAGTATCATAGTGATTTTACCGGCTAAACTTGCCTGTTTTCCAATATATTCGTAAAGTGTCACTTACAAAGTCTCTTTTTATGAAAAAGTATTAGGTCTTGTTCTCATGAATGATATCAATAATTCACCGAAACGTCATCGAGTGGTTTCCGGGATACGAACCACGGGTTTATTGCACCTGGGAAACTATCACGGCGTCTTAAAAAACTGGGTGGAATTACAGTCAAAATATGAGTGTTATTTTTTTGCAGCCGATTGGCATGCCCTAACGACTGAATATGAACACCCAGAAAAGATTCATTATTATACAAAAGAGATGATGCTGGATTGGTTGGGTGCGGGGCTTGATCCCAAGCAATGTGTCTTTTTTGTTCAATCGCACATTCCAGAACATGCTGAATTACACTTGTTATTTTCTTTTTTAACCCCATTGAGTTGGTTGGAACGGGTTCCAACGTATAAAGAATTGCGAGGCAAATTGAAAGAAAAACATTTAGCAACGTATGGTTTTTTAGGATACCCTGTTTTACAAAGTGCGGATATTTTAATGTACAAACCGGCATTTGTTCCCGTTGGGGAAGATCAAGTTTCGCATGTCGAGTTAACCCGTGAAATTGCAAGGCATTTTAATCATTTATACCAAACGCGCTTAAAAAGCCCTTTTCCAGAACCAGAAGTATTATTAACCAAAACCCCTAAAATGCCGGGGCTTGATGGACAGAAGATGTCTAAGTCCTATCAGAATACAATCGCGTTGCGCGAGGATCCTCAATCGGTGGAGCATAAGATCAAAGTGATGCCGACCGATCCTGCCAGGGTACGCCGAACGGATCCGGGTGAACCGGAGAAATGTCCGGTTTGGAATTTTCATAAAATCTATTCTTCCAAAGACGTGCAAGAATGGGTGCAAACGGGGTGTCGGTCTGCTGGAATTGGCTGTTTGGAGTGTAAAAAGCCGGTTATTACGGCAATTCTTGCGGAACAAGAAAAAATCCGAGAAAGAGCTGCGTTGTATGAAAAGGATCCGGATTTGATTAATGATATCATACGATCTGGTGCAACGGTCGCACAGCAAAAAGCTCGTGAAACGCTTGCAGAAGTTCGTGAAGTAATGGGAATTTTAAAATCATGACCTTTGATTTGGTACCCGAGTCCTTAGAAGCTGGCGAAACAAAACAGTGTTACGGTTTTGTTCGGGGTGAGGCAGTCACCAGTTTACCGATGGATCTTTATATTCCACCCGATGCGATGGAAGTGGTACTCGAAGTATTCGAGGGGCCCTTAGATTTGCTGTTATACCTCATCAAAAAACATAATTTAGAAATTTTAAATATCCCGGTTGCCGAAATTACCCGTCAATATATGGTTTATGTGGAAGCAATGTCGGCGATTCGGTTAGAGCTCGCGGCAGATTACTTAGAGATGGCGGCCATATTGGCAGAAATTAAATCTCGGATGTTATTGCCACGTCCTGTACTGGACAACGGTGAAGAAGTCGATCCGCGCGCTGAATTGGTTCGTCGTTTGCAAGAATATGAACGGTTTAAAACGGTAGCCGTGGAATTAGATCACATTCCCAGAATGGAACGGGATATATTTTTAGGGACAGTGGAGCTGGATAAGTTGCAAATCGTTAAGCCTCATCCAGCGGTTGAATTAACGGAACTGCTGTTGGCTTTTAAAGACATCATCAAACGTGCAGATTTACAGTCGGTTCATATGATCAAACGGGAAGTCTTATCAGTACGAGAAAGAATGTCCCGGATCTTAGCCGGTTTAGAAGGTGATCAATTTATCAATTTTTATGATTTTTTTGATGTCTCTGAAGGTCGTTTAGGCGTTGTAGTGAGTTTTATTGCTATTTTAGAATTGATCAAAGAAACCATGATCGAATGTGTCCAACGGGAACCATTTGGTCCAATCTACATAAGGGCAGCGGGATGTTAGTAGAGCAAAGTTTGAAAAATTTATTGGAAGCTGTGTTGTTGGCGGCAGGTAAACCAATGACTGAAGAACAATTGTTAGCTGTTTTTACAGAAGAAGAAAAACCCACCATCGGCGTGGTGCGAGCGGCGTTACGAGATTTACAGCAAGAGTCAGAAGGTCGTGGCGTTGAATTGGTTCAAGTTGCCAGTGGTTATCGGTATCAAATTAAGCCGGAGTGGGTTTCTTGGGTCAGTCGATTGTGGGAAGAAAAAGCGCCGAAATATTCGCGGGCTTTGCTAGAGACTTTAGCGTTGATTGCTTACCGGCAACCCATTACACGTGGTGAAATAGAAGATATTCGTGGGGTTGTGGTCAGTACGTCGATTCTCAAAACATTGACGGAAGACCGTGAATGGGTGCGAATCGTTGGGCACAAAGAAGTACCAGGAAGACCAGCGCTTTATGCAACGACTAAGGGATTTTTAGATTATTTTGGCTTAAAAAGTTTACAGGCACTTCCAGCATTACCGGATATCATGAATTTAGACACGGTGAATCTCAATTTAGAAGTTCCTGTCCCTGTCGAGGAAGAATCTTCGGGAGTTGATGTCGAAGGTGATTCAGTCGAACAGGATGAATTAGTCTATGACCAAAGTTAACGGTGAAAAATTACAAAAAATCTTAGCTCAGATGGGCCTGGGCTCCAGACGTGAAATAGAACGCTGGATAGTACAAGGCCGTTTGAAGATCAATCTCGTTGTTGCAAAATTGGGTGATAGAGTGAGCTTAGAGGACAAAGTCGAGTTGGACGGTCGATTGGTTCGTCTAAAAGCAACAGAAGATATCCAACAACAAATATTGATCTATCATAAACCTGCCGGAGAAGTATGCAGTCGCAATGATCCAGAGGGCAGACCAACCATTTTTGATAACTTGCCCAAGACGCGTGGAAAGCGTTGGATTTCGATTGGTCGTTTAGATTTTAATACCTCGGGTTTATTGTTATTAACGACTGACGGCGAATTAGCCAATCGTTTAATGCATCCTTCTTCTGAAATTGAGCGTGAATATGCGGTGAGGACCTTTGGGAGGATGACTGAAGAGTCAATGGAACGCTTGCGAAATGGCGTCCAGTTAGAAGACGGTTTGGCGCGTTTTGATCACATTAGAGACGCAGGGGGTGAAGGGGCAAATCATTGGTATCATGTTGTGTTACGAGAAGGCCGAAATCGAGAAGTCAGACGGATGTTTGAATCACAAGAGTTAAAGATCAGCCGGTTAATTCGAGTTCGGTTTGGTTTTGTGACGTTGCCAAGGTTTCTCAGGATCGGGAAATGGGTGGAAATGGAGAAAGAATCCGTAAACAAGCTGTTATCGACCGTGGGTTTGAGCAGATTTGAACCCGTTAAAAACAGAAGCACTCGTGCGCCAAAACACAGAGCTGCTTTAGCAAATTCTAGGAATCGATCAACTGCCTTGAGACTCAGAACGACACCCGAAAAAGAACGAGGACAAGAAAAATTGTTTTTAAAAAGAGATCTCCTAAAGAAAAAAAAACCAAGTCATTAGAAAAAAAATATTTTACTGGATCTAATATTCTAAGGTGCTATTTGCAGAGTTTAGCTTTATCCGCTATTTTTAAGGTATAAATATTATTTTTTTTTGTAAGGATTCGGTAGGTTTTTGATAAATTCTTTAAGGGAGTTACAGGCACTCACCCAAGAGCAGATTAGTAAGCTGTCTGATTATGGACAATATGAGTCTTCCTTACTTTTGAACGAGGCCAAAATTAAACTCGCGTTATGTAAAATCAATGGCTTTGGAACACCCAAGAGCCCGTTGGAAGGCATTGATCTTTTATTTGATGTTGTCCTTGGTGGTCGTGAATTTTCCGTATGGACACTAGAGAGTTTGAGTAAACATAAATTCTTAGAGCTTGAAGAACAATTTTTTGAGTATTATTTTGAGAAACGGGAAAATAAAGATCCCAGGATTTTAACGATCATAGGAATTTGTTATGCCTTTGGGATTGGTATTGATAAAAATCCCAGTCAAACATTTCGATTTTATACGCTTGCAGCGGAACAAGGCTATGCGGCTGCTCAATATTTTCTAGGATTGTGTTACATCAATGGCAGTGGCACAAAAAAAGATCCGGCTACTGCTGTAAAGTATTTTCAACTTGCAGTCGAACAATGTGATCCGAATGGGCAATGTGCACTGGCGGCATGTTACAACTTTGGCATAGGTGGCGTGCAATCGAGTACCGAAGAATCTGTGTTATTATATAAACGGTCGGCAGAGGGAGGGAATGCAACAGCTCAATATACATTAGGCGTTTGGTATGAAAGAGGAGTATCTGTACTAGCCGATCGAACAGAAGCCCTAAAATGGTATAATGAAGCAAAACAACAAGGCAGTATTGAAGCGGCTCAAGCGTTACAAAAACTCTGATTTTCTTCCACTCTAAAAGTCTGTTTAGTGATCCCCTGACTGTCTGGTCCCATCAAATATAAATAATAAGAAAGTATTTCCTGTGGGAGTGGTAAAGAACTGGTATCTTCAGCGGGATAGGCGTTTTTTCTAAGAGGTGTGCGAGCGTGTACAGGATTAATACTATTCACGCGGATGGCAGTATTAGTTTCCAATTCATCTGCCAATATTTGCATCAAACCTTGTAGACCAAATTTACTGACAGAATAGGCACCCCAGTAGGCTTTTCCTATTATCGCTTCGTTAGCGGAAGTAAAAATGATCGAGGCGTCGGGAGCTTTATTTAATAGTGGCAAAGTCGCTTGGCATAATAGGAAAGCACTGCTTAGGTTCACTTGTAGCACTTGGTACCATTGTTCAATGGGATAATGTTCTAGGGGCGTTAAGGTTCCTAGCATCGCTGCATTCAGCAAAACGCCGTCTAATCGGCCGAGTTGTGAGGCAATATTGTGTTGCACCTCTTGATAGTCTGCTGGGGTTGCGGTGGCAAGGTTAAAGGGATAGATGGCAGGAGTGGGATGTCCCGCGGCAATAATCTCATCATAGAGCGTTTCTAATTTCGGAATCGAACGTGCCAATAAAATGACTGTTGCCCCATGAGCAGCGTAGGCTTTGGCAGCGGCTCGACCAATGCCGCTAGAGGCGCCAGTCACGAGAATGATCCGTTCCGATAATATGTCTGCTGGTGGCGTGTAGTTTTTAAGCATGGTCAAAGTGTACCATGAGAGACAACGAGAACATATTTGTTGGTTTGCTTAATATAAAATGATGAGCTGACAATCCCGGCCAGAGACTGCTAGAATCTAACATAATGAGGATATTAAAGGCAGAGCAGCGTGTTTGATATTTTACGGACTTGGTTTAATCGATATTTTACCGATCCAGAAGCGGTTCTATTATTTTTTCTTTTGGTTTTTGGCTTTGGTTTAGTCATGCTGATCGGTGGCATCCTCACACCGGTGTTAGCGAGTATTGTGATTGCCTATATCCTTGAATGGATAGTTTCCCAACTGCAACGTGTAAAAATCCCCAGATTGGCTGCGGTCTTAATCGTATTTTTAGGGTTTTTAGGACTGCTTTTAGTGTTTTTCTTAGTGTTATTACCCTTATTGTGGAAGCAGGTGATAAGCCTTTTCGACGAATTGCCGAGTATGATGATCAAAGGGCAACAAATGATGTTTGGTTTGGCCGAGCGATTTCCAGAATATTTTTCCCAAGAACAAGTGCACACTTTTACCAGTGAACTTCTAACAGAGGCTCGTAATTGGACAAAAGTCGTATTATCGATATCTTGGTCCTCGATTACGGCATTGATTACAGCAATTGTGTATTTGGTTTTAGTGCCTTTATTGGTGTTTTTCTTCCTGAAGGATAAAGATAAAATTGTTCGCTGGACGGTCAGTTTCTTACCCGATAAACGAGGAGTTTTAAGACAAGTCTCTTCCGAAGTGAATGTTCAGATTGGGAATTATATTCGGGGGAAAGTCGTTGAGATACTGGTGGTCTCGGTGGCCACTTATGGGGTGATGTGCTATTTCGGGCTGCAATACGCGGTGTTATTATCAGTTTTAGTTGGGGTTTCGTGTTTAATTCCTTATGTGGGAGCCATTGTGACCACAATTCCCGTGATCTTAGTTGCCTATTTTCAATGGGGATGGGATTCGCAATTCGGATATTTTATTCTAACGTATTTAGTGGTTCAGGGTTTAGATGCAAATATTTTAATCCCGCTGCTTTTTTCAGAAGCAGTTAATTTACACCCCATCGCCATTGTGGTCGCTACGTTATTTTTTGGTGGAATCTGGGGTTTTTGGGGAGTCTTTTTTGCAATTCCACTGGCGACTTTATTCAAAGCTGTGTTGAATGCGTGGCCAACAACGACGCATGAGCAGACTACTTTAAAAGCGACATAACCGCGTTAATCCATGGCAACTGCAGCACTTTTGCTGGGTTTCTGGGAAGATTTTAACAATAAGATCAGTGGATACATCACGACAAAACTCCAAGTGATGACAATATAAACATCGACAATAGCCAACATTTGGGCTTGACTGGAAACCTCTTGTGCCAGAATGAGCGCACTCAAAGGGTTGTTTGGGAGTAAATCCAATGGAGCCAAATAAGCACTCACCGCCGGATTAAAGGGATTGATAAAGCCTACCAAGTGGTTCCACGCAATGCTTGTGTGCCGGGTAAGAATGGTGGCGACAATCGAAATACCGAGCGAGAAACCAAAAGTTCGCATGAGACTGAATAAACCGGCCCCTTCTGCAAGCAGATGCGGGGGTAATGTCGAAAGCGCAATCGTCGAAAGCGGGATCATCACAAATCCAATTCCGAACCCTTGAATCACCCCCGGTCCAATCACCCAACCTGGACTGATATAGAGGTTATAGTGAGTGCAAATATAACTTGAGATAATATTGAGAAAAATTCCAAAGGCGATGAACAGATTTGGATGGATCCGTGTTGCATATTTTCCCACAATCATCATGGCAACCATACTGGCAATACCGCGCGGTGCCATGACTAAACCGGTTGTAAATGTCGGGTAATCAAAGAGGTTTTCTAACATTAACGCTTGAATGACCATCGATCCAAATAAACCCAATCCCATGGCAGACATGATGAGACATGAGGCCACAAAATTGCGGTCTTTAAACAGATCAACTTCAAAAATTGGTTTGACACTTTTACGGTAAATGCTCACTAATATGTACCCTAACAAGCCGGCAAACGCTAAGCAAGAAATGATTAGAATAGAAAGATCTTCAAACCAATCGGCTTGATTGCCACGATCTAAAACATATTGCGTGCCGCCAATGGCAGTGGCCATCAATAGCAGGCTGGTCCAATCCAAATTTCTCACTCGCTTATCGCTGTCTGGAACAACTTTCCATGCCATCAACATCGAAAGGATCCCAACTGGAACATTAATATAAAAGGTCCAACGCCAATCAAATGTTTCGGTAAGATATCCACCCAAAGTTGGACCGAGAATGGGTCCTACCATCACACCAATCCCCCAGATCGCCATTGCTTTTCCCCGCTCCGCAGGTGGATAAGTGCTGACCATAATCGCTTGGGATAAGGGAACTAATGCTGCGCCGAAAACACCTTGCAATAAACGAAAAATCACAATTTCATCGAGATTCTGAGCAATACCGCATAGTGCAGAAGTCAGCGTAAAACCGAGTATGCTCATAAACAGATATTTTTTTCTCCCGACCACATCAGTGAAAAAGCCGGTTAAAGGCATAAAAATGGCCGATGCAACTAAATACGAAGTTAAGACCCAGCTGATTTGATCGGGGGTTGCCGAAAAGGTTCCTTGCATGTCTGGCAAGGCGACATTGACGATGGTGGTATCAAGGACTTGCATAACGGTTGCTGCCATCACGGAAATGGTGATGAGCAAACGCTTTCGGTTATCAACCACAGTGCTCATTTGGGTTGGTATGAGCTCTTTGGTGTATGAATGGTAACGGTAGCCGTGGCCCCTACTCTTAAGGGATAGTTGGGATCAGGATCTGTGATAATGACTTTAACGGGAATGCGCTGGGTTACTTTGACCCAATTACCTGTTGCATTTTGGGGGGGCAGCAAAGAATAAACCGTTCCGCTGCCGCCACTAATACTCTCTACCATGCCATTAAACGTTTTGTCTGGGTACATATCTAGGACAATTTTTGCCGTTTGATTGGGTCGAATATTGGTTAATTCCGTTTCTTTATAATTGGAATCCACCCAAAATTTTTGCGTACTGATGAGCACGAATAAAGGCATTTCAGCTTGAACGACAGAACCGGGCGGTAACGACAGATTATTAATAATGCCGGTCGTTGGGGCTGTAACGCGGGTGTATTTGAGGTTGACTTTGGCTTCTTTCAATTTTGCTTCAGCCATTTTCAAATTGGCAGAGGCGACATCGACGGCGGTAACCGCATTGTCCCTTTCTTCCGGTGGGAGAAATTTTTGCGCGACCAATTTTTCGGTTCGCCCAAGATTAATGGAAGCATTTTGTAATTGAGCCTTGGTCTGGAGGACTGCCGCATTGGCTTCATCAATTGCTAACTCAAAGGTCTCTGGATCGATATCAAACAAGGGATCACCCTTCTGCACCAGCTGGTTGTTCAAGATATACAATTTAAGAACGGGCCCGGTGACTTGGCTTGCAATTTGAATACTATCGGCATTGACATAACCATTGTCGGTAGAAACATGGGTTTGAAGATGGTGCCACCCTGCATAGAGCAACAACAGGATAAAGATTGCGAGTAAACTAACCCAGAGTGGTTTCCGAGGTCCTAATGCAGCAAGGATTCGATCATAAAGCGATACCAAATGAGTCTTAATCATGTTTTTCCTAGGCCATATTGGGGGCTCGCCAGAAAGTAAAGCGAGTTATCTTTATAATATTATAGGACTAAATGAGGCAGGATCGAAAGCTTTATTCTGACTATTCAAGAAGCGGGAGGAATGTTCTGTGTAACTTGGCTTTTTTTGGAAATTGAAGGGGCAAGTTGAGTTTTGTTTTCCTGATTTATTGACTTTTAGATAACTTTGCCGCATTTCCTGAATTCGAGGCAGTATTAATCGTGCAATTGTTTTGTGGTTCTTGAGGGTTTCTAAATATTGCTTTTATCTTTCGGATCATTGCCGGGTCTGTGTGGATATAAATGTCCTCTGGTATTGTACGGCCAGCTTTAGAGAACTCGGTGGCTATTTGCTCAACCCAAGCAGTATTTTCAGATGCTGCGGCATAGCTTAATACAAATTCACATCCTGGAGAAAGGTAATTTAATTTTAACGTGGCAAGGATAAACTCCGCGACGTCTTTTGAACCGCACAAACAGGCAATTCTCAATGTTTCGTCTAGTTTTATTTTGCTTGTTTCGTGATTGGCTTTAAAGTAGTCAAGATTATCAGCAATAACGGCATAATGGATGGGGATATTGGCGCCACTCAGTAAAGGTAGGATTAATCTGTCGCAAGTGGTGTCGCATTGCCCGGTCCATTTTGTTCTTAATTGAGCAATTTTACTTGTATATTCATTAGAGTCTCGTCCGGCAAGGACGCAAGCATCGTCATAGGCTTTCATTTCTGCTTTTTTTTGTTCATGCTGGTGTAACATCGCCACTCCACAAGTAAAATATTTGTTTATAAATATAACATATTTTATCTGATTTTACTACCATCATCGCCATAGTGAGGCCCAGTATAGTTAGTTGTATGGGTTGTGGTGTGGGCTATGTTCTATACTATTGGGGAGAATAATAGTAATACCAGGGCGTGCTAAAAAAGGGTACTTAGTGGATAGAACTTCTGATTCAATTCGATTTTTAGACTTGGTTCAGGCCTTATTTAAGAATTTCAGTGATGGAATGCCTAGCAGCTTACAAATCAGAAATTTATTTTTGACTAACACTGAAAGAGCGCTGGCATCCAACGAACAGGAAAAAAAGATTAAAGAACGTTTTGCAAAGGCAAAAGAGTTATTTGAGAGTGTCAGTGGAAGAGATTTTCCGGCTTTTTTTTACAAGTTATCGGATAAAGAAACGATGCTCGCACATTATCAAAAAGCTTATAACACACTACAAGAACAATTTCATGCAAGAGTGGCGCAGGTGACCCAACCGCTAACGGTTGAGTTGATTCAAAAGATATTGAAAGAAATCGAAGGTGCCAATACAACCGAAAAACTATTTCCGGAAATTGTTAAATGTCTCTTGGCACAAACTGATCTAAATACATTAATTCCAGCAGATATGGGCCACGCGACGAAAACCTTTGATCAGTGGTTTCTTGCAAAAAAAGAAGAGATAAACAATCTTGCTTTAAGTGCTTTTTTCGGGATGGATATGGTTGGTTATGCTGTCCAGATAGGATGTATTTATGCACCAGAAGCAAAACATAATTGGATGATGAATGCCTGTTGGACTCTTTCTAGTGTTATGGAAGCTAGGCAAGTTGTTTTACTCTCCGAGTTGACAGGAACCCATGGAGTTCGCAGGAAGAAAGCAAAACCAAGTGCCGTGGGAACTGCTGCTCAAAGTTCAAGCAGTAGTTCTACTTCAACTTCTACGACGACTGCGACCTCTGTACCAACCTCTGATAGCACGGTGATCTCTGATCAAATTTCTGCTTTTGCATTAGAGATTTCCATTGCCATCAAAATGGACTATGGTTTAAACATTAGTCCAGACGGTCGTACGGTTAAATTAATGAGACCAGATAAAAAATTTAATGATACATTATTGCAACGTACCCTCCCGACCAAAGAAGAACAATTAAGAATCTATAATCAGTGTGTGTTGGCACGAGAATTATATGTTCAGTTGTCAAACATCTCTGCTTTTCGAGATTCTTTTCATGCTCAATTAACAAGTTCCAATCCCACGGATAAACCAGATTTGATTTTGGCATTAGAACATCTCAGAAAAGGGGATTGCTTACCCAATATCTTGAGTAAGTTATCGGAGCGAGAAATTGTATTATTAAATCATGCACTCACTGCTGAACAACAATTTCAAGGTCTGACGTTTAACGAATTAAGAGGCATGGTGAACCACTATATGCCTAAAAATGCAGCAGCGTCTTCATTACCGCCTTTAAATACCCATAGTCCTCAACATCACAATGAACAGCAGCAACGACGTGAGGCAGCCAGTTCAA
>Ga0206800_1092_pt1 | contig 12560 bp, 8 predicted proteins | sample Alteio_BWOrgCont_64_FD_152898 | JGI IMG/M metagenome (GOLD analysis project Ga0206800, IMG submission 152898) | Enriched cells from forest soil in Barre Woods Harvard Forest LTER site, Petersham, Massachusetts, United States -... | ecosystem: Environmental > Terrestrial > Soil > Temperate forest > O... | reverse complement strand
GAATTTGTTAGCGGGTGGATTGATTGTGCCTGCCCTTTTGTTCTGTCTCACGGAAATTTGGCAAGGGCCAAGACGCAGACTGGCAACTTTGGCCACACTTTGGCTTTCATTTTTTTTAGCCTACTGTGGTTCGCGGGGAGCGACTTTGGCACTTTTAATTGGGATCCTTTGGATCGGACTTCGGAGCTTTCGATGGAGTTCTGGTATTGAGAGAAAAAGAATTGCGTTTGCTATTCTGGGTTTCGGAATTTTCTTTGCTATTTTGATGTTACTCGTTCCTGGGGCTACGCTCGCTACCCGCATTCAACACCAACAAAATCCCGAGACCGCGGATCCCTACGACAATTTTCGTCTTAGGATCTGGAAAAGTAGCTTGGATTTGATAGAGCAACATCCCTGGCAGGGCTGGGGACTTGGTTCTTATAAGGAGGCAATCCAGACGCGGGACCTTCCTACACCTGTTCTAAAGGTTTTTCCATTAGTGCGGTATCGTCTCATTGCGGAACATGCCCATAACGAATGGTTGGAACTCGCGGTCGAAAATGGGATTCCCACACTATTAATATTTTTAGGATTATTGCTTTTTGCGTTACTTCGTCTTTACCAACGACCATTTCTAAATTTTGGGACGATTGCAGTGGAAGCAGGCGTTTTGGCCATTTTGACTCAGTCGTTGGTAGATTTTAATCTACATTGTCCCTCGATCTTGACGTTGCTTTGCTTGATGCTGGCGTATCTATTTCCGCTGACGGAAACTCGAGTGGCGAGTTCCTTGGAAAAATTGGGTGCTGCAGCTTTGATTTCCCTGGCGCTTTGCCTTGCGTTGCAGGCTTGGTTGTCGCAAGGCCAGACTGTCCCAGGGGATGATCTCCAGATGGCCTTGAATCCATTTTCAGCCGATATTGTGATGAGCGAGGCTTCAATGCTTTCGGAAAATCCCGGAGCAAATTCCAGTGACCTTCCTGGAAAGATTATGCGCCTGGCCTCTCAAGCGGCAAGGATGGCACCTGCTTCGTCGCGAATTCAAGCTAAGGCCGCACTTTTGTGTCATCAAATGGCGGGCACCTGCACGGAAGAGCGTCTGTCATTATTGGGACAGCTATGGCCAGATTGGGAAAATTTAGACTTCGAAGATCCAAAAGCTAGCTCAGTACTCAAGATGCAACGCCTTTCTTATGATCTTATGAATCAGGCGAAGACCTTGCATCCCTATGATGCCCGATTGTATTTGAGTGCCGCCTATTTAGCTGAAGATTTGAACGATTCGTCCGCAGTGTCTGAAAATTTAAATAGAGCTATTTTCCTTGAGCCGAATTTTGCAGGGGCTTGGGAATTTAAGGCAAAGCTTGCCATTGCGTCCAAGGATAGGGAAGCCTTGAGGAATGACCTGACACATCTCAAGTCCATTGAAGAAATACCTGTTGAGCCGGGAGACGGATTAAGTGCTCAATTAAAGTTGGCAGATTGGAACTGGATTGATGGACTCGATGTGGGCAAAAATGACACTTTTAAGAAAATCGGGGCAGGTTCATAGGATGCCTCGAAGCTCATTTTTAGCCTTTTCCGGGTGATCTATGGCCCTATTTAGAATAGAAATCAGGCTTTTTATTCCGTGATGGGTCGTTGACGGCAGATAAAAGCCCTGTTTATAATTGTTTTTCGAATTTTTGGGACCTATGGCAACACGTAAAAAGAAAATTGGAATCGGCCTTCTCGGGCTTGGGACCGTCGGAACGGGTGTGGTTGAGCTATTAGAGAAAAATCGCGTTCATATTGAAAGTAGGGTTGGCGCCCAGCTGGAGATTCGTAGCGCGGTAGTCAAAGATGTGTCTAAAGCACGTCCTGGGATGCCCTCCAACCTCAAAATCACTAACAAAGTTTCGGACGTCACCAACGATCCGGAAGTGGATCTGATTGTGGAGCTTATGGGGGGCTTTGAGCCCGCCCGGACCTATATCCTTGAGGGTATCTCCAAAGGGAAACATATTGTCACCGCTAACAAAGCGGTATTGGCCAAACATTGGGACGAGATCTTCCAGGCCGCTCACGATAAGAATGTCGATGTTTACTTGGAAGCGGCCGTCGGAGGTGGTATTCCCTGTATTCAGGCGATCAATGACGGTTTGGCTGCCAATAAAATCAGCGAAATAACCGCTATTATCAATGGAACTACCAATTTTATTCTTACCGGTATGGCCCAGTACGGGCAGACATTTGAAAAATCCCTAAAGGATGCCCAGGCTAAGGGATATGCCGAATCTGATCCCAGTTTCGACATCGATGGGATGGATGCCTGTCACAAATTGGCCATTTTGAGTTCTATTGCTTTTGACCAAAGGGTCAAGATTGAAGAGATCCACATTCAGGGAATTCGGGGTATCACGAAAGCCGACATCGATGCCGCCAAGACTGAAATGAATTGCACCGTAAAGCATCTCGCCATCGCCCGTTCCCGCGAGGAACACGGTCTTGAAGTACAAGTGGTTCCATGTCTTATCCCTCACGACCATCCCCTGGCGTCGGTAGAGGGAGTTTACAACGGCATTGTCGTCACCGGAGACGCAGTAGGGCGGGTAATGCTTTCGGGCCGAGGTGCAGGTAAATTGCCAACGGCGAGTGCGGTGATTTCAGACATTATTTATATCGCTCGTAACATTGCAGTGGGCGTGGCCGGAAAAGTGCCTGCAGTGGCTTATGACGTGGATCGGGTAGAGAGTCGCCGAATCGTACCCTACGATGAAATCAAGAATCGATTTTTCTTGCGGTTTACTGCTGTAGATCAACCTGGTGTTCTTGCAAGGATTGCCAGTATTCTTGCGGAGCACGGTATCTCTATTTCGTCAGTAGCGCAAAATGAACGACAAAAAGGAAGTTCTGTGCCGGTCTATCTTTCTACCTATACCGCTACTGAAAAATCGATGGGGGAAGCCATTAAGGCTATCGAATCTTTGCCGGCAGTAAAATCGGGAACTCTGGTCATGCGGCTGGAAATACCGGAAAACGCATCTTGAGCTATCAAGGTCTGATTCATAAATATCGGCAATTCTTGCCGGTGTCAAATAAGACGCCCATTATTAGCTTGCATGAGGGAAATACTGACCTTTTGCCAGCTCCGAGATTGGCGCAGCAAATCGATGAGTGTATCGATCTTTATTTGAAATATGAGGGTCAAAATCCTACTGGATCCTTTAAGGACCGTGGAATGACTCTCGCGGTTTCAAAGGCCGCAGAAGCAGGTTCAAAGACCGTACTCTGCGCGTCTACGGGAAACACCTCGGCCTCCGCGGCAGCTTATGCAGCTAGAGCCGGCATGAAATGTGTCGTGTTACTTCCCAAGGGAGCGATTGCTCTTGGAAAGCTGGCGCAGGCCTTGATGCATGGAGCACAGGTGCTTGCCATTGACGGTAATTTTGATGATGCGCTTATGATGGCGCGGGAGATTTGTTCGCAGCGTCCGATTACCTTGGTCAACTCCGTCAATCCTTTCCGCCTTGAGGGACAGAAAACCGCCGCATTTGAAACCATTGAACAATTGGGGCAAGCTCCGGATTTTCTTGCCATACCGGTTGGGAATGCGGGAAATATATCCGCGTACTGGCGGGGCTATCGAGAAGCTGCAAAAGCAAGCTTGTCCAAGGGAGTTCCGGTAATGCTTGGGTTTCAAGCCGCTGGCGCTGCCCCAATTGTCAAAGGCAAGGCGATTAAAAAGCCTGAGACGATTGCCACGGCCATTCGCATCGGCAATCCTGCATCGTGGAAATTGGCCGTCTCCGCCAGGGATGAATCTAAAGGTCGGATCGAAGCGGTGACCGACAAACAGATTCTTCAGGCCTACAGCATGGTCGCAAAAGCTGAGGGGGTGTTTTGTGAACCCGCATCGGCAGCATCCATTGCGGGTGTTCGAATGCTTGCTCAAAGCGGATATTTTCGTCGCCAGGCAAAGGCAATGAAGAAGAAAAAAGTAAAAGTAATTTGCGTACTCACGGGTCACGGGCTTAAAGATCCTGATACTGCCATCAGCCAATGTCCGAAACCTAGAGTGATTCCGCCGACTTTGAAGGCGCTGACCGCCCTGTTGTAGATCTTTGCCATGGAGGTTTTGTGAACAAATTCTTTCTTGTCCTGACCTTGGCGCTTCTGGCGACAGTGCATGTCGTTGCCAATCCGGAAGCTCAAGAGGTTTTTGGCCAGGGCGAGGAGTTGTTGTCAGAACAAAAATGGGACAGTGCCGCTGAAAAATTTAAAGATGCAGTGGATCTCGAAAAGAACTATGCGGAAGCGTGGAACAAATGGGGGGAAGCGCTCTACAACCAATCCGATATGTTCGATGCGATCGAAAAATTTAAAAATGCCATAAAGATTAATCCCCGTTATACCGAGGCACTTTATAACCTTGGAATGGGATTTGAAAATATTAATTTAGAAAAGCGATTGAAGGGTGATGATAAAACCATAAAAAAATTGGCAAAGACCCAGTATCAGGATGCCATTGATGCCTACCAGAAGGCCCTGAACATCAGTCCGGTGAATGACGAACGTTCCGTTATTAATTCTCAATACCGGCTCGGCACGGTACTTCGCGATTTGGAGTTAAAGAAGGATAGCAAAGACCAAAATTTCAAAGAGGCGATCAGTCATCTTGAAACGGCGATTGCCATGCAGCCAGATTTTCCAGAATGTCGCAACGAGTTGGGCCGCACCTATGACATCATTGGCCGCTATCCCGAGGCGATTGACCAGTACACTAAAGCGATTGCAGGACACATGTATTATGCGCAAGCCTATTCCAATCGAGGAGTTGCTTGGTGGCATGATGGGGATTGGGATAATGCGCTTGCGGATTGCCGGCAAGCCGTCGACATTGATCCGAAATTTGCAGGTGGCCACTATAACTTTGCGGAAGTGGTCTTTGCACGGGTGGAAGTTCTCAAAGCAAATGGGGATATGTCGGTAATCCATGACGAAGTTGAGCGGGCCATTGACCAGTACAGTATGGCCACCCAGATCGATCCAGACTTTTTAGCGGCCTGGGAGGGTTTGGCGCGGGCCTATTGGTCGTATCACGATTATGACAAAGCCAAGGAAACCTACAGTCATGTCCTCTCGATGGACAAGCATAATGCTGCTGCGAAACAGGCCTTGAAAGATATCAAGGCAGAGGAAAAGACCTTCGTGAGTCACATTCCCAAGCAATACCAGTCGGGGGTTCAGAAACAACCATGAAATACGTCGTCATCCTATGTGACGGAATGAGCGATCATCCGCAGCCGGAGTTTGGCGGTAAGACTCCCATGCAAGTTGCACAGAAACCTAATATGGACCGTATTTGCGCTGCAGGAGAGACGGGACTTTTGAACACCGGAGTTCCTGAGCTTCCGATGGGTTCGGATGTTGGAAACATGACGGTGCTCGGATACGATCCACGCAAATACTATAGTGGTCGCGCGCCTCTTGAAGCGCTTAATTTAGGCGTCGAGTTGGCGAAGGGAGAAACCGCCTTTCGCTGTAACTTGGTTCATATTAAAGATGGCGTCATGGATGATTACAGCGCCGGGCATATCTCTACAAATGATGCCGGTGAATTGATCAAGATGCTGGGAAAACGCGTGGGAACTGACAAGTTGCGTTTTGTTCCCGGTACCCAATATCGACATCTAGTCATGATCAAGGGTGCTGGATTTGAAAATGCGAAATGTACTCCGCCCCACGACATTAGCGGTAAAAAAATTGAAGCGTTTCTACCGACGGGGGCAAAGGGAGGGGAGCTGAAGCAGTTGATGCTTGATTCTCAATTTTTGCTTGAAGGACACGAGGTCAATCGGGAACGACGCAGTGAAGGAAAGAAAACGGCGAATATGATTTGGCTCTGGGGACAAGGTAAGGGTGTGGAATTTCCTAGTTTCGAGTCTCGTTTCCATGTTAAGGGTGCCGTGATTTCCGCAGTTGATCTGATCAAAGGCTTGGGCCGGGCACTAAGCCTCGACGTCATTGAAGTTCCCGGAGTGACCGGGTGGATTGATACTAATTTTAAGGGCAAAGCCGACGCTGCACTCAAGGTCCTGAAAAAGAAAGATTTTGTATTTGTGCATTTTGAAGTTACGGACGAAGCCGGGCATAAAGGGGATCATGCCACCAAGGTTAAAGGGATTGAGGCTGTTGACGCCCAAGTCCTGGGGCCCATCTTGGAGGCGCTCAAGGGCCAGGATTTTAAACTGATGATTTTGCCTGATCATCCCACCCCTTTGGAAACTCGGACGCATGCGAATGAGCCTGTACCGTATTTGATCTTTGATTCGCGTAAACAAGAGGGTGGAAGTGCGCTAGCCTATGACGAGGCCTCGGCTTTATCGACAGGTAAGCATTTAGTGCAGGGTTGGGATATGATGGAACGTTTCATAAAAGAGTAACCACTTGTCGGAGGGAAAGAGAACGTTGTCACTCGTTGTTCAAAAGTATGGAGGATCCTCGGTCGCCACCCCCGAGCGCATGAAAGCGGTGGCTGCGCGCGTGGTTCGAACCCGCAAAGAAGGCCATGAAATCATCGTGGTGGTATCGGCTCCTGGAGATACTACCGATGAGCTGATTGCCTTGGCCAGGCAAATTACCGCGGAGCCCGATGAACGTGAAATGGACGTCTTGCTCGCGACTGGGGAACAGCAATCGATTGCGCTCCTGGCGATTGCAATTAAGGATTTGGGATTTGATGCCATTTCTTTTACCGGGCCGCAGGTTGGAATTATTACCGACGAAGGAGACTGAAACAGAAAAATCCTGACGCGAGAGCAACAAATTCCGAAACTCCGTCTCCCGGTACCCCACCATTCACTAAAGCCGCTAAAATTAAAAAAGACAACAAAAGCAAAACGATAGAGCCGGGATCATTCCATTTTGGAATCTTTGCATCGCGTTTGATAAGCCAAAGAAAAAATACTACGCCTGCGCAAAGTGGCCATTGCCAGCTCATCAAGCCACCTCGAATGGCCAGAAGCAGCGCCAAACCAATCAACACTGGCCAAAATTCCAAATAAATATCACTTTGGAGATACATCTGAGTTTCTTCAGGAGCAAGCGCTGTCATCGGTGGCACTTCCGAGAGTGCCAGGCCTGCAACAAATGCAAACAACAATAATATCGCGGGCTGCTGAAAACTCATTTCCCACTGAGCATGAATTAAAGCACTCATGACTGCAAACGCGGCACCGACGCGCCGCGCAGAGCCGTCATTTTGCAAAAGGCGGCGTAGCCGCGCGCCATAAAGTGTAAGCCAAATTAATGCCACTAAAATTCCGCAAAGACCGTAGTTTATTCCTAAACTTAAAATCACCTGATGAGGAAAGGCCCCAAACCCATAGCCACTATCAATCTGGGCTTGGCGATAGGCGCCTTCAGCCAAAGCCGGTCCCCATCCAAAAAAGGGTGCTTTTAAAAAAGCAATCCATCCGGGAATCCAAAGCTGCGTTCTGCCGTAGAAAAGATCCTGGCCTGATCCCGATTGAAAAATTGTAAATCCGCGCTGCCAGAGCGACGCAGCCAGGCAAAAAATCGTAAAAAGACCCAAACCCATCCAAGCTAGTTTTTTATCTTTAGGAATACGATTTGAAAGAAAATAAAAAAATAATATTACCGTCAAAAGGAAGGCAAGATTCGCTCCGCCCGAGGCTGTACATGCCAATAACGGCAATCCCAACGCTACCCCAAATCCGCTAACATATTTTATCGAACGTTGACTCGTGGCAAGATTTTCGGCAAGCAAAATAGGTAATGCGATTAGAAGCCACGCGGAAAGTGTATTGGAAGTGATAAAGCTTCCCCACACACGATGTTGTGCAAGGCGTTCCGCAATCGCAGAACCTGTTTGAAAATCTGCGATGCTCATCCAACGCTGAGTAAACGCGAGGATCGCTTCTATGAGAACTAGTGCGGCAAAAAGATAACTAAGATGGTTTCGTGAGGGTTTTTCCCCGGATCTCTGGCCCAGGCTGAAACAAATGAGTAATAAAATAGCCATGGGCAATGCAGAAACTGCAGCCCAACCGTGACTGAGGAAGCAAAGAAAGCAGCCCACGATCAAACTAAATCCTAGAGCGCCAGCTCCCCGAGACAAACTGGGGCGATCGAGGAAGCTAAAACATGCTAATACTAATATGACAGGTCCTATCCACGATATAGCTTGGATAGATTGCGGAGGAAAAAGTGTTATCCAGAAAAAAGCCAGGGCAGGTAAAATTTCGGTCAAAATCACTGTAAAAGTCCTTTGTCGTTTTCTACCGTCAAGTCAACGGCTGCGGCACCACTCAAACTTCCCATCCAACATAAGCGCGTGCCAGCGTAGTCCCAATAAAGTTGTCCGCCATTTTGAAGCAAAGGTACATGTTGCAAACTCTGCATCTTTAGACCATTCAAGTCCGCAATCCAAATACGTCCCAAATCGTAATAAGCAATCCGTCCATTTGCGGGATAGACCGCAGGTTCAACTCGGGCCCCGGAATTGGACGGCGCGCTCCAAGATTCTCCATACCAAGGCCGAACACGAATTTCCCATCCATGATCCTTATCAAAAAGACCATAACTCGCCTGGGGCATGACATCGGTCTCAAGAAGAATCAACTCCTGTTCCTGGGGTACGTCGACCCGCAGGCGATCCGCAGCACTAATTTGAATTTGAAAGGCACGGTCCAGGGGTGACAGCCATCCTAAATCAGAGACATCCGTCCTATCCAAAAGTGTCGATTTGGATAACATTTCCGCTGGTCGTGCATAACCAAGGCGAAGAGCGGCTCCGAGATCCGCTTCACGAACTCGATAATGCGCTAGATAACGAATTCCTAGCAACGCGAGAAGTAGGCCTAGAAGCCCAGGCCATTGGAGATTAGTTGATGACTTCAATTCTAACCCCCTTTTCTTTGCCGGCTTCGGCTTTGACCCAGATGACAAACTCACCTTTAAAGCCTTTAGCTGCAAGAAGTTCACTGAGACGCACAGCCCGGGCACGAGACAACGCCAAAGCTCCCGTTTCACCGTATTCAACGAGCCCTGTGAGACGAAAACGCTTGATGCCCAATCCTCGATAACGTTGGTATGCAGCGTCCAATCGCGGTATCAAATTCTTCTCACCTTGCGCGCTTTGCAATCCAAAAATATCCACTACTTGAGGAATTCTTGCAGCACGTTCGCGTTCAATAAATGCAGGACTTAGATTGAAGTGTCGCGTTGACGAAGTCTGGGGCTCTAGAGCTGGCTGATACGAAAATGCCATCTGCTCCTCGCCAAATTGGCTATGAATATGGATCTGCGGTTTGCTACTTAGCACATGATATTCATCGCGGGCATAAGGAATATGACTTGCAATTACCGTTGGAATCGCAGTTGGAATTGCTGTTGGGATTGCCGTCGGAATCGCAGTTGGAATTGCTGTTGGAATTGCTGTTGGAATCGCGGTCGGGATTTCCGTCGGAATCGCGGTCGGAATTGCCGTCGGGATTGCTGTCGGAATCGCAGTTGGAATTGCTGTTGGAATCGCGCTCGGGATTGCCGTCGGAATCGCGGTCGGAATTGCTGTTGGAATCGCGGTCGGGATCGCGGTTGGAATCGTGGTCGGGATCGCGGTTGGAATTGCCGTCGGAATCGCAGTTGGAATCGCAGTTGGAATCGCGGTCGGGATCGCGGTTGGAATTGCCGTCGGAATCGCAGTTGGAATCGCGGTCGGGATCGCGGTCGGAATTGCCGTCGGAATCGCAGTCGGAATCGCGGTCGGGATCGCGGTCGGAATTGCCGTCGGAATCGCAGTTGGAATCGCGGACGGAACTGCCGTTGGAATGAAAGCTAGAACCGAGCTAGGAATAGGAATCGCTTTGAGGGAACTATCCGTCATTTGCATTTTCCAGGCATTGCCTCCTGGCTTAAATGGCGCGACTCGCAACTCCAAACGTGTCTCTTTGTCCTCACCCCAATCTAAGGTCAATCCGGCCTGGCTATATACCGTACCGGATGTTTCTGTGGGATTACCATTCATGTCGACGGTTACCAAACTAATTTGAAGTCCGCTTGTATCATTGATGCGCATGCCTTCCTTCGTTTTACCATCCCAATTCAATTCATTAGGTAAGGCTCCACTTCCGTCTATAGCTTGCAAAACATTGCCTTGGGCATCCTTAATCATAATCTTCCATTTTGAAACTGGACCATTAACACCCGGCATTTTAATCAAGAAATGGTCGACTTCTTTGCCATCATCGCCGAAAACAGGTAATAGGGCGGGCAAAGAGCTTTCTTTTCCGCCACCAATTTCAAGTGCCGTAAGACCACTGGCACCGATGGTCATGTCCCCGGCCAAGAGCGGCCGAGAATTGGCCTGACCATTGGGAGTTTTGATGTTGAGACGATAGGTAACTTGATCCCCATCGTCGACCCATGCTCCGCTATTGTCGCGTCCATCCCAGGACACGTACCCCGGAGGCGTTCCCGAGCCCTCAATCGTACGAATCAATTTTCCATCTTTGTCTCGAATCTCGAGCTGCCAGGCATCTGCTTTCTGATCTTCGGGCATCGATACAGAAAATTTAGCCTCTTTGATCCTCTTGGTTCCCGCCTCATATCGTATCTCAAGGGGAGCCACCGACACTGTCGGTGGAACCCGCGTCTCAAATGACCACTGAATTTCAAAACGCTGCGAAAGGATCCCCCCATCTGAGAGCAAAAGCGCAACGTTAGCGGCTGGACCACCGTTAGTTCCCTCCCAACCTCCACCCACAGAATACCGTTGATTTGAATCTGTCGAAAAACCGGCGCGGGCCGAAAAGCCACTTATAAAGGTATGCTCCGCCCCAAGCCTAAAAAGCAAGCTGTCAGGTAATGCAGGTGTCGACGGCAAAATACTAGAAATTTCCAATCCAGCCCAAGTAGTTCCTTTTCCTGTCCATTCCCAACCCAGGCCACCTTTTAAATCCACCGGCACTGTTTCTGCCCAATATGGATCCGTCCAAAGTGAAATCGCATTTCTTATCCCTGCCGCTAAAATTAAACTTTGATGGTCAAAAATACCCATGTGGGCTCTTAAACCAAAATCTAGATCTCCTCCTGTCGCTCCCCCTCCCGGACTTTGAACTTGATCCCAGTTATATCGACCGCCCGCGCTAAGCCACGGGTTCACTTGAATATCGAGGCTCAATGAAGCTGTATTTTCTAAATATCCGACGGAACCTTGTTGAAGGAGACCATAGTAGGACAAGGCCATCATCAAACCTTCATCGACGGGAATCGTCAGTGCGGCGGATCCCAATAAATTTTGGTCAATCCCAACTGTACCGGCATTAAAAAGAAGATCCGATCCCTGCCGAGTAGGTAGACCCGCAGGATTCATAAATGCATTGTCCGCTGAAAGAGGTCCTGCCTCCCACGCGCCGCCCGCACCTGCCATTCGAGCTGAAACGATCTGATCTTCAGCGGTAGTGAAAGAAGCGCCAAGAAAACTGGGCACAATCCAAATGGCAACAACCAAGGCCCTGACAGCCCGTTTTATCTCGAGGGCTGTTCTATGCTTGTGTTGAAGAATCACCTAACAACCGCCGCTTTAATCGATCTCAATATTTCAGCTCCGCCATTCACCGTCTGTCCGCGAACCTGAATTAAATAAATTCCAGCGGCCGCATCATTACCGCCAGACGTCTTAAGAGGCATATTAATTCGTCCCGAGCTTCCTTCACCGTTGCCAAGACAAATCAACTCACCCGCAATGTTGTATACACGAACCACCAGGGAAACGCTGGTAGGAAATGTATAAATCAAAATCAAAGGTTTTCCCGCAGAAACAGGATTGTAAGCCAGCACCACGGAACCTTCAGAATACTGTGTATGTTGAATCCAGAAACTAACTGTAATCGGCGCTTGCCCAGCTTGAGTAACTTCTAGATGGTAAAACCCGTTTGGTAAGAGCGTCTTGTTATCCAAACCGACTCCATTCCAATTGCCTACCGCACCTTGATTCGCAGTGATAAGAAGCTGATGTTGGATTTCCGGAATAAATGTTGTCGAACCTAAGCTGACCGATTGAATACTTCCGTGCCCGCCATAAATAATTACATGCCCCACAACATTAAGATTTGAGTCGAGAATCTCAACTTGAATGGAAACGGGAGTTGATACCGGAGTGATAGTAAATGTCCGTGTGATGGTCTGAGTGTAGGTGGGTGTGGTTCCAAGCACAAACACCACCGGCGTATCCGTCGGGCTACCGATCGGTGTAACTGTAAACGTTTCCGATCCATTAATAGTAGGTGTAGGACTAAAGGTCACCGTTTCAGTCCTGCTAGAGGTCGGACTTAAAGTCATTGTTTTCGTCAAGGTCGCGCTTCGGGTAGCAGTTTCCGTCGAACTCATCGTCATCGTAAGGGTATCGGTTTGAGTTGACGTCACTGTACGTGTAGCGCTAGGCGTATGGGTTGCAGTTGGAGTCCGGGTTTCGGTTGAACTTAGGCTCGGACTAAAAGTCGGTGTGAACGTTTTTGTAGCCGTAGTCGTTAGCGATAGAGTCGGTGTGTCACTCACGGTCGATGTAGGGCTAA
>Ga0206800_1091_pt1 | contig 12611 bp, 10 predicted proteins | sample Alteio_BWOrgCont_64_FD_152898 | JGI IMG/M metagenome (GOLD analysis project Ga0206800, IMG submission 152898) | Enriched cells from forest soil in Barre Woods Harvard Forest LTER site, Petersham, Massachusetts, United States -... | ecosystem: Environmental > Terrestrial > Soil > Temperate forest >... | reverse complement strand
TAGGGGCAGTAGCTAGCCATGTAAGACCATATTCATCCATCCATTCACCTGCTGCAAGATTCAGGATATGGCGCACAATCTGCAAGCCATAATTAATGGTGCGATTTTTCACACCATCCTTTTGTCTTGATGTAATGTATGGTTGTAATGATCCCATATGTACTGCTTCCAGAGCTAATTCTCCAATATAGGCATCCAGAATTTTTAGACCATCTGCATCTGATCTAATACTGCGTTTATGCTGATTTTCCAGCAAAAACTTAGTTGCAGCTCTTCTAAATAGCCTTTTTTGCCTAACACCATATACCGTTGCTTGGCGGACAGTTTCTAGCCGTCGAGCCAGGTATTTTTCCGCTTCTTCGAGCCGACTTGTTCCCGTGCTTTCACACACTCGCACTTTGCCGACTTTCTTGTCGATATGCCAGATCCCGCCTCTTTTGACGAGTCCTGGCGTTTTTTTACGTCCCATACGCTTCTCCTTATTAGCGCAGGACGCCCGTTACACCCCTATGATGCGATACACCAGGCATCCAAATCAAGCCTCTTAAAATCTGTTTTATTCACTTTCAATGTAATAAAGAAACACGACAACGAGTTGTCATTTTTTGCTTTTGTTTCAATAGTGCATGGATAAAACAAAGCGTCCGACTTTGTCATACCTAACGTCTTACTTTGTCCGACAAAATAGGACAAAGTCGGACGCTTGTTTCTTGTAATAGGAGAATGCCGATCTTTTGACATAAAGTAGATGAGGGATATTCAAAGAGTGTTCAGCTGTTTCCAAAATGGAAACAACTACTAAAGAGAGAGGAAGGAAGTCAGGCTAGTTTAAAGTACTGATATTTGATGAATTGTAATTCGATATTACAGTTATTATTCCAAAATGCCAACTTTCAATTTGATTCTTTGTTCTTTAAGTAAAATTTATGAGCGTATTGAGGGTTGAATCTTGAAAAAATGTAAATATTAGAGAGTAAGCTACATTTTAGTATGAGGGTACAGGGGGAGATAACAATCTTGGAAGATAAACATAAATGTTGTTGGATTAAATTTTTAGAATTTATTCTTGGAAAAGGGCAAGGAATAGGGCCATTCTTGCAGGGCATAGGGCTCACTATGGCAGGTTTTGCGACCCTTGGAGCACTTTATAAAACAGGCGATTTATACGATAAAATATTGCATGTTCAAATGCAAGCAGAGGCCATAAAGTCTAGTGTTGATACATTAAATTTATTAGTTAGACAGCAAAGCTCAAAATTAATTTTAGGCTCATCAAAGATTGATAATTCAAAATTAACTAAAAAGCAAGTTAATGAGGCAATTAAAAAAATACCTACTTCTCCAGCGAATGGAAGTGGGATTTACTTGCCTTCTGATGTTAGACCAGATGTTGCAGATAGACTTTTAAAAGCAGATACGGTGGAAAGTAGGGAGTTGATCCTTCAAAATGCCCTCAAATATGATCCAAAGGGTGGTCAGTGAATATTTGTGAATCTGGGGAAAAATTTCTGAAGACTCCTTAGAATTCATTGTTGTATCGTGTTGTTGCTAGATTGGTAAAGAATTTAGTAAGGGGCTTAATGTTTGAGATAAGGCTCAAACAGAGGTTTCTTCTATATCAAAATACTTTAGTATTTTATTTATAAATTCTTCAAGAGGTTTACGTAAATTCAAATCACTATTTATCTTAATCGGAGCCATTTCAGCAAATCGGACTTTCGGCTCAACCTCAGGTGCCCAACTTTCTAAAGTTCCATTTGGAACTATAAAAATACCCACTTTTTCCAAGCTAGAAATAATTTCGGTAAAAATATTTTGATGTTCTTTAGCCCAATCACTTCTAATTCCATATTTTTCTGAATAATCACATAGTTTTTTTATTTCGTTCTTGTCTTTAGCTTGTTTATCTTGGAAGTTTTTCTTGAGATCTTCAAAAATGTTTGTGGCTGAACCACCCAGAGCGTCATAAACATATTGAATAAGTTCATGGTTATATAAAATAACATCAAAGTCATAAATAAACACTATATGTGCTCCAACTTTTGAAAAAATATCCACTATGTTTTTGGTGCTCCCTGTTCCTCCGCTGGCAACAAAGCCGAAATCTTTATCTGAAATATTTTGATGTTGCTCGAATAAGGTTTGGTAAAAACTGCGATCTGAAGCACCTTCGACAATAATACATCTTTGATAAAACAATCCTTGTAAAAACTGTTCTTGGTTTTTCATGGCTGTTGATTCTATTCCCTTGTTGAAAGAACATTGTTGAATATTTCCTTGGTTATTTTTCAGACGGTCAATCCTGAAAATAGTAGTGGAGGTATTTGAATCTAGAATACCCTGCAATATTATGGGATCATGAGTGACTAAGAAAACTTGTTTTCTTTGCATGGCTGCAAGTTCAACTAATTTTCTGCCCAACCATCTTTTCTGAGCTGGGTATAAATGCATTTCTGGCTCATCAATAAGAATTATTTGATTGATGGGATCCAATAAACTAGTTAGCAATCTTATCATGCTTCTTATTCCATGCCCTGCTTCTGAGAGAGGAGTGAAATGTTCCTCTTTCCATTTTTGAGCAATTGAGCACTCTTCTTGTAAATTATGCGCATTTTTGTTAAAGTTGGGCAGAGGTGTTTTTGATAAGCCTAATTGAAGTTTGGTTAATGTGTGTGAAAGCAAAACAAAATGTGCATTGAAAAGGTGTAATATTGTACGATTAATATCTTCCAGTAGAGTCTTGTTTCTAAATAAAACGTTAATTGAGTCGGTTGGAGGCTGATCTAGACCAATTGTCCCAACTTCATCTTGCAATGCAAGCCTAGACTCACAACTGGAAAAGCTAATAAAAGGCCTTCTATATCTAAGATCATTTATAATTTTCGTTTTTTCGTCTATAGCATCCATTTGTTTAATATCTTCTTGGGAGAAACGTAAATTTTGAGAATGGTCAACATTTCCGTCAATATTTTTAGTTGCGGTAGAATAATAAAACAGAGACATTCCTTCTGTTTTGCTCGACATGGAGTTTTTTAATAATAAAATATCTTCTTTTACGTTATCAGTGTCATATTCTAATTGAGAGACCCAATAATTTTTTGTTCTTGTTTGACCGATAGCGTATGCAAATAATTCTAATATGAATGTAGTTTTACCAACACCATTACCTCCTATGAAGACGTTGAAGTCACCAAAATCTATATTTTCGCTATTTATCAATTTGGCATTTATAACTTTCAAACCATATCCCCCACAAAAAATAGTTAGCCAGATACTAAATTTTTCTATAAATAACTTTCACTTTGTAGCATTAGCATTATAAGTATCATAGTTATAACGAGACTCACAATTTTGGTGTGACTTAATCATATTTACCTGTTATGAGAGTTTGTAAGAGTTAAGGAGATAATTGTGAGGTGTTTAGTCTTTCCATGACATAAGTTATCTTACATTCTTGTTATGGATTGGGTGTTTTTGAGGCGAATCAAGTTTAAATAAAATAGAGCTTCAATGGGGCATTTCCTTGTATAATAGAAGATGACAATATAGCTTGAAAGCTTGGTGAGTTTTGCGTGACTGGGTAGTATATCGTTATGCATTGTCCGGCATTGTAACGAGCGCCTGGCAATTAAAAGTTGTTAAAAATCAAGGGGCCAATTTTGGATGTTCAGATTTGTAATTAGCAGGTCGTGGGAGAGAGTAAAAATCCAGTCACCAGCTCCAGATAAATCAAAGACTTAACGAAACTCGCTTCAATGTAAAAATTTTTTGTGTCGAATATGTGTCGGGCTTCAGAGTAAAAAATTCATTTCTATGTAATACCATTGACTTCTGACCTACAATGGTTTATTGTTTTAACATAAATACAAAAATGAGCTAAATAACTTATTTAATATTGTTTTGCAAATTTTAATTTTTTATTGTGTGTAATGTCAATAAATCTAATATAGGAATGTTGAAAATGCAGCTTATCAGCTTGGAAAGTAAAAAAAATGTAAGAACAATATTATTTTTTGCAAGCCCCGTAATTGCATTTATTACAATTTTCAATGTTTATCTAATCCTGATGGAAGCACCATTGGGGGATTTTCTATCCCTCAATTTAATATTTGATTCAATTATTTGTTTCATAACTGCTTTTATTATTAGTATATTCTACGTTCCCAAGATTGCGTTAAAAATTCTGGATAAATGGGGGTGGAAAGATACTTTTCTTTCAATTCTTGAACGGTTGTTTAATACGGTAATCTTCGTGTGCATTGCAGCTGGCCTTATTTACCAAGCTTCTGAGCACTGGGCAATAATTGAAGGGATTTTTTGGATACTGATTTCTTTGGTATGGGAATTTTTCGGTAAAATTATTTCCCTTCTTACCCCGACAATCATAATTGGCCTATTTATTCTAATAAAGTTGAGGGGTATAAAAAAAGAATTAGAAAAAATTCGCTGGAAATTATCTTCATATAGGGGAGGCGATCATTATGACGATGATGAGGACGAGTAGGATAGTAGAAGGACTGATAAAATGAAAAATGTAAAATCTGAATTTTTTCCTATGCTTTCAATTAGAACTTGCGATTTCATTTTAAGTATGAATAACCTTCGTTATTTAAGTGAGTAGAACTGCCTTGACTATAAACCAACATTTGAGAATATCCAAGAGATTCTATGGCACATTATCAAAACCATTGATTCCTCTGGGAGAGTCTGTTATGAGATTAAGGGGGACAATTTACAAACTTAATATACCATTAAATTCGAAAGATATAAATTCCGTGAATATTGCAAGAATGAAACTCTGTGACGAAATAGATTTGTTTAAATACGCTTCCGCCATTTACAACAAAGACTCACTAATATCCAGACAATTAATTTTAATAGGAAGAGAAAATATCAAATTTGTCCAAGAAAGTCTTGATATTGCTTCTCAATATTTGAGGCCGACCTTGAAAAGTGTCGAAGGCGGTCGAAATTTAAATCCTAATAGCAGGCTTATGTTTTTCAAGAATATTAATCATTTTTTTTAATGTATTATTTGGGTGAATATATTGAATAAATTTTAATTGGGCTTCCAGTCTCTTATACATGGCAGTCAGTTCCATATTTTGTATGTTGTTCTTGTAGTTACGTAAGTATTCAAATAAATTTTTTCTAACCGCTTCGCGCTTTAGTTTGCCTGCTGTCAAATATCCATTATTAAGCGTTACACTTTTATTTGTTATCATCGGACTGGTTTGGGGCGTTATTTTTAGTTTTTTTCGATTAATACTAAACCCATAATTTTTTAAAAAAGATATGATTGTCTTATTCAAAAAGCTTAAGTGATGTTTAGTATAGTTAGAATTAATGGTTATATTAATATCATCTACAAATCTATTATAAATCATATTTTTTTTGAATAGGCTTTTAGCGAGATTATGCTCATGTTCCCAAAATATAAGATTTGCTAAACAATTACTCGTACATGCCCCTTGTGGAAGTTGGTTTGACACTGTGGTCAATTCTGCGAGAAAATCAGCAACAGGCTCAGCAAATTTGAAAAATTGTAACCAGATATTCTTGATTTGCTCCTTTGTTATAGAAGGATAAAATTCTTTGATATCAAATGTTAATAACGCTTTAGGTTTCCCGAGATTGCAAAGGTAGCCAGCATTACTTTTTATATCTTTTCCTTTAACCCCGCCGAATAAAAAGCCGGAAAAAACCACTTTATTGAATAGCCTATTTTTAATTTTCTTAAGAATGGCTTTTAAAGGTTCCTTAACAAAATAAGTTTTTCTAACTCCCCCGCTTTCTTTAAGTATAGGTTCATTGTGACAGTAATAGCTATCAGCAGTTGTGGCTATTTTTATTAATATTTCAGGGCGTTGTCCTAGAGCCTGAGCTAGCTCATCTACTGTTTTCAACTTAGATCCAGAATAGTAACTTTTGTTAATCTTCATTCTTTTAATAATTCAAAAATCAAATTTTTTAATTGGGTGCTTAAGTTCTCATCTAGTTCATTTATCTTTGATTGTTCTGTGCTTATATATACAAGCAAATATAAGGGTATGTCAATTGCTGTGGATATATCATTTAAAACGTTAAATGATGGTTTTCTTTTACCCGTTTCCACTAAGGATAGATATGATTTTGATAAGCTTACTTTTTCCGACAGCTCATTTAGAGTTAAATTTCGCAGTTTCCTGCACTTTCTAATAGCTAAGCCAATATTCATAATAAACGCCGTAAAACTAAGAAATAAAGCGACACACTGGAAGACTTATTTCCAGTGTTTGTTAATCAAGTCAACAACACTGGCAATACTAGGAAGAGTTTTGACAAAAATCGCAAGAAGATTCAAAATCTTTTTGCGATAAGTTGCATCCTCAGCACGTCTGCTTTCTAGTTCTTCAATAGCCATATCAAGCGTGATCAAAGCTTGATAAAACGTATCTTCTTTCACACCATGGTTGTTTTGCAAATGCTTCTTGAGCTTTTTTAATAGCACAAGAGCATCGATTCTATTACTCATAGAATATCCTCCAATATTTGTTACTGGGTCACGGAATTGTGCCCCTGTCATAGCACGTGCCGAATGGACAACCATGGCGTGGTGTGTCGCTATAACTCCCGATGACTTTTTATCATCGCAATCACACTCTCTTCTCTTAATAACTCTTCTGCCATTACAATAGTAGAGTTACTAAATAAGATTGCATGAAACTTACCCTTTCGGGCAACCATGTGAATGGTTAGCGTTACTAGCTCGTGCTTTCCAAATAAAGGAGAACTTCATCAAAACAGGCTCTAAGCCTGCCCAGCCGAAATTAAAACATAAGCATTAGATTTATGTCAACAATATTTTCTTACAGTAAACTTTTAGAGATATTGGCTTCATTCAATATCTTTGCTTCAACTTTGAATAAAATTATGTCAAAAAGCTAACAACTCTTATGGAAGAATAGGTAGGTTATCAGGCAGAATCGGGTGATAGAGCCTCTCCAACACCCATTTAAAGCTTGCGTGAGATTTGCGTGACTGGGTTGTACTTTGTTATGCACTGTCCTGCATGTAACGAGCGCCTGGCAATTAAAAGTTGTTAAAAATCAAAGGGCGAATTTTGGATATTTAGATTTGTAATCAGCAGGTCGCGGGTTCGAATCCAGTCACCAGCTCCAGATTAGCCAAGACAAAATACGATTCTGTATATCCCCGGATTTATTGGGCGCTGACTTGCACAGGATATGAGAGAATCTTGACAAAACATCGCCTCTCAGGTTAGATTAGCAACTCAGTATTTTTATATTCCCAAATGCGTAAAAGGGTGCAGGTACTTTAAAAAAAAACGCCGAATAGGTAAAAAAATTAACACGAGGATTAGGGGGAGTGAAACATGCGTTTTGCACAGATAGTTGAAGGCCTAGCAGATTTAGTCGACGCTGCAACGATGGAAATGGTACACGATCCCGTGCATTTTCCACATCATCCAGCTGATCCCGTTCGAATTTACGATAGCGAAACCGCGAGAACACTTTTCGAAAGTGTCAGGAAAGACAGAGCAGATTTAATGGTATTGCGTGGTGCACCCAATCGAGGAGGGAATTTTGCAGATATTGTTAGAGCAGAATTGAGGCAAGATGCTAATGCAGTGCGAGGTGTTAATCTGGCACCAGAAAGAAGGTTCTGGCAAATTGTCGAAGAACAAGCCAACCAAGTTTTGGGCCAAAATACGCTTAAACAAGTTGTAGAGGCCCGGGATGGCGGTTTTTTAGCCGACATTTTAAGAGGTGCGGCTGTTCCAGAGAATGATATTCCTCCTATCCTTGAGCATAGAATTGAAGATGTTCTAGTTGCCGCGTATGGATTAGCCTTAAAAACGGTGCACGAAAAAGTAAAAGATTTACAGCTTGATCAAGCGGTTTGTCCATACACCCGTGCCGTCATTTCGGAGGCTGACATGCGGCCAGCGACTCTTTTTAAAAATGTATTTGTAGTCGCTGCCATGGATTTTTTGAATTCCACGCATGACCATGATGACGCAGACGAAACCGAAGAAGTTAAAACAGCCTATCAGGCACTGTCACGGGAAGACATAAAATTAGCGAGGCAAACATGGCTCGCTATCATAACCAGGGGGGGAGCAGACGGTTTAATCGAACGTCAAGTTCAAAAACTAGCGGAGTGGGGTATCCCTGATAGAGCCAATTTAGGCGCCGAAAGGGAAAGGCTGGAAGTTGAATTGCGACGCATGGACCAAGAGGCGCAGGAAGATATAAATGAAGAAGCACGCATGATGGCATTGGCGATTCAGTTGTCTTTGGCCAAGCCAGGACAGAATCCTGATGAGATTTTGGCTCGTTATCCTAATCATTGCATGAAGATTGTCGAACAAAATCCCGGAGAATATCGATTATTAATCCTGACGCGCTCTCCGCATGGTGTACTGTTGTTTCACTTTGATGCACTCGATGGGACGTGTAAAGAATTGTCGCGCGGCCCTGTATGGGTCGATCGAAATGGCTGGGATGCGCCAGGATATAGCTCAACACTTAGGGTTGAAACCATTCGAACGGTCGAGGGTCGTGAACTATTATTATTGTTGGCGCGCGCGAGTAATGGACTTCGTCTTCATTGTTATGATCCCAGAGAAAATCAATGGCGTGAATTATCCGCCAACCCAATTTTTACGGATCAAAACGGGTTTAATCAACCATGCTATTATTCGACCCTTCGTACTGAAATTCTACGAGACCCCGCAGGACATGAACGATTATTGGTGATTGCCCGTGCCGCAACAGGGATCAGAATGAGTAGTTTTGATTTGGCGCGAAATGCTTGGAGTCAGCTTGCTCCAGGGCCAGCTTGGTCTGATAAGGAGGGTTGGTCGCAAGAATCGCAATATTCTACCCTGCGAACACAAGTGATTAGACGGGCCAATGGAGAAGAAGAACTGGTGGTTTTAGGCCGTGGAAAAGACGATATTAATTTGGCGTCGTTTAGTCTTGTTCGCAATGTGTGGATGGAGCTTCCCAGAGGTCCAAGTTGGTCTGATGCGAATGGTTTTAATCAAAAGCCCTATTATGCGACGATTCGAGCAGAAGCCGTGAGAGATGCTGAAGGTCATGAACAATTGATGCTCATTGGGCGTGCCGGTTCGGGGATTCGTCTATACGCATTCAATTTTGTGAGGAATACTTGGCTCAATTTAGAGAGTGGGCCAGAATGGAGTGATAAAAACGGCTGGAATGAAGAACGATATTATTCCACCATTAGAACGGAAGTGATCCAGGGGGGACAAGGTGCACCACGAGACCAACTTTTAATCAGCGCGGTTTCTGGGAGTGGAGTGCGCAGTAGTGTTTATGACCCAATGGGGAATCGATGGTTGGGTATTGGAACCGATCCTTCTTTTAGAGTTCACAAAGGTGATTCCTTACAGGATGTTGTCTTAAAGAGAATAGAACTGGAGCACAGGGTTAAAGGCCCGAACCCGATGTTACTGTATCAAGCTTCGTTGTTGCAGCGAGAGCGGAAACATGCCGAGGCGAATCGTCCACTTCACCAGGTGGCAAGAGAAATAGTGGCGGCTGCCCAGTTTCAGTAAAACTTTTGTGAAGGTTTAACATATGTTGTATGAGCATCTTGGGGAAGGTCTGGATTTTTTCAGAGATGACATGATGACTGGGGAAATTGCCAGAGATCCCGTGTGTTTTCCACATCATCCCACTCAACCAAATTTAATCTACGACAGAAGTTTTGTCGCAGAGCTTTTTAAGGGGGTTGCAAAAGATAGGGAAGACTTATATTTATTGGAGTGGTATGTTTATAATTCTACCGCCATTCAGGGAATACAATTGAATCCTAGGGTTCGGGAACTGATTAATGCCACTCTTGATAGAATTACTATCGAAGAAATTTTAAGCCCTGCGGTCTCTATAACGATAGATGGGGGTGGGGTGCTGAGTAACAGCCAGCGCTTGGGCCATGCGATTCGATTGTATTACAAAGTATTAACTGATCTTAAGAAAAAGATGCAAAAGTTTTTAACCGAGCAAGCTGAATGTCCGAAGACCCGGGAAATCATTTCGAAAGACGATATGAAGTCCGCAAAGCTCTTCAGGGATGTATTTCTCGTGGCAGCAATGCGTTTTCTCCGAACAACCACTGCACACACTGGTAAACCCGCGGCTATCGAATTGAAAAAGGCATGCGATTTACTCTCTCCATCTGAGGTAGCATTAGCGAACGAGGCGTTAATTGCTTTAACGCAAGGTAAAGAGAGTGGTTTAAGCCAAGTTCAAGTTCGAAAGTTAATGGAATGGCGCATTCCCTCACTGAGTATCAATGATATTTTGACTCGCTATCCCCATCATTGTATGAGGGTTATTGAACGAATTTCCGGAAATCATCGATTAGTATTCCTAACGCGCTCTGCAGAGGGAGTGCGATTGTTTGACTTTGATCTCAAAGGCGATGGCTGTCAAGAACTGTTGCCCGGTCCCTCATGGTCAGATGGGAATGGTTGGAATGTGCCAGAGTATAGTTCAACAGTAAGAGTTGCAATCATTCAAGTAGCCAAGGGGAATGAGCAATTATTATTACTGGGGCGCGCGGGTAATGGATTGCATCTTCATTGTTATGATCCTCGAAGAAATCTATGGCACGAATTACGCTCCAACCCAATTTTTACGGATCAAAACGGGTTTAATCAACCATGCTATTATTCGACCTTTCGTACTGAAGTATTGCGAGACCTCACAGGACAAGAACAATTAGTGGTAATTGCTCGTGCCGCAACAGGGATCAGAGTGAGTCGTTTTGATTTGGTGCAAAATGCTTGGAGTCAGCTTGCTCCAGGGCCAGCTTGGTCTGATAGCGAGGGTTGGTCGCAAGAATCGCAATATTCTACCCTGCGAACTCTAGTGATTAGACGGGCTAATGGAGAAGAAGATTTGGTGGTCTTAGGCCGTGGTAAAGACGGAATTAGGCTGGCGGTTTTTAATAGTGGTCGCAATGTGTGGACCGAGCTTCCTCAAGGCCCAAATTGGTCTGACGCGAATGGTTTTAGTCAAAAGCTGTATTATGCGACGATTCGAGCAGAAGTCATGAGAGATGCTGAAGGCCAGAATCAGTTGGTACTCATTGCGCGTGCCAGTGCAGGGATTCGTTTATACGCATTCAATTTTGGGACGAATACTTGGCGCAATTTAGGGAGTGGGCCAGAATGGAGTGATAAAAATGGTTGGAGTGATGAACGGTATTATTCCACCATTAGAACGGAAGTAATTAAAGGTGGGGGACAAAATTTACAGAACGGATCTCAGCGAGACCAGCTTTTAATCAGTGCCGTTTCGGGGAGCGGGGTGCGCAGTAGTGTTTATGATTTGTTGAATAATCGGTGGTTGGGGATTGATGCCGATCCCACTTTTGCAGCGCACAGAGGTGATCCTTTGCAGAATGTTGTCTTAAAGCAATTAGAAATGGAACATAGGGCTAGAAATTCAAAGCCGGTGTTACTGTATCAAGATTCGTTATTGCAGCGAGAGCGGAACCATAGCAACCATAGCATTAGCACCACTGGATCAGTACCGCTAAGACACACATCGCTGGCAGCCACTAACCAAGTTATCCGATGAGCAAATGAAAATGGCTGGTTAACTGGCATGGTAATGCAGCCCAATTTTAAAAGTCAAACAAGTAACATATTTTTTTTGGTACTTTATTCCTTGCACACCCCGTTTGTTTTTTTAAGGGATCGTTTCCAGAATGGCTGCACACCAAGCTGCAAGCCAAGAAGGGAATACGGCCTCTTGTAATGCTTGCTACCGTTCTTCGATAATAGTGATTTTCCTGAGACATAGAAGAAGTTATGGTTGTTGACTTCTCAGTGTGTATATGGAAGAATCCACCTTTTGTGTGCGTGCGGGCAGTTTTTAGTTATCTAGTTTTTTGATTTAGGAGGGGTTCCCGAGCGGTCAAAGGGAGCAGACTGTAAATCTGCCGGCTCTGCCTTCGAAGGTTCGAATCCTTCCCCCTCCACCAGAGAGTGGAAATGGAAAGGGTATTGCGCGGGTGTAGTTCAATGGTAGAACTTCAGCCTTCCAAGCTGATAGCGTGGGTTCGATTCCCATCACCCGCTCCAGCTGTGAAGAGGAGTTCTCAACACTGGCTAGGCCCACATAGCTTAGTGGTAGAGCACTTCCTTGGTAAGGAAGAGGTCACCGGTTCAATCCCGGTTGTGGGCTCCAAATGTTTTAGAGTGAATGATAGCGTTTCAACATCGAGCCCCATGCTTCTTGCACTACCTGCAATTGTTCGAACTGCGGCATTCATATCCGCTGCAGTTAAATCTGGCATTTTTTGCTCAGCAATTGCTTCTAATTGAGCTCGGTTGACTTTGCCAACCTTCGTGGTATTCGGAGTACCGCTCCCTTTTTGAATCCCTGCCGCTTCTTTAAGCATCACCGAAGCGGGTGGCGTTTTCACAATAAAGGTAAAGCTGCGATCGTTATATACCGTGATAATAACCGGTAGCGGAGTACCCTTTTTGACATTGGGCATATTCTGGGTTAATGCATTAAAAGCTTTGCAAAATTCCATGATATTGACCCCGCGTTGTCCCAAAGCTG
>Ga0206800_1090_pt1 | contig 12637 bp, 17 predicted proteins | sample Alteio_BWOrgCont_64_FD_152898 | JGI IMG/M metagenome (GOLD analysis project Ga0206800, IMG submission 152898) | Enriched cells from forest soil in Barre Woods Harvard Forest LTER site, Petersham, Massachusetts, United States -... | ecosystem: Environmental > Terrestrial > Soil > Temperate forest >... | reverse complement strand
TTTCATTTTGTTGTTGTTACTCGGACTTGTTTCGGTCCAAAGTCATCAATTTCATTGCGATTTGATTTCCTTTCTTTCCAAAAAACCATATGTTGAAAAACCGACGGATTTACTGGGAGTGCGAACACATCTTCGGATTATTACAGTTGGTGTGTCATCGGAAGAATTAGGACCGGCATTCAACTGCAAATGTGCGTATCAATCATTTTCCCTTGAACAGGGACGGTCGGCATTGGTCGGATTATGGCAATGTGGTGAAATTTCTGTAGCGCAATTTTCCGATCCGAAACTGTCGAGCTGGAACAGTTTGGATTGGGAAGAATTCGGAATTCGTACATCGGCTCATGTTGAATGGGGTGAAAAGCTGCAACCTTCTACGGGACTCTTTTCCTATTTTTCATCATACCATTTTGAAACGACATGGTTTAAAGTGATTTCGGCTCAACCTCTCATGCTGTATGTTTCACCAAATTCGGAATGGACTGCATCAGCATTAAAAATCAAATTTGGATTAACCGATGTCGTTGCAAAACAATGGAATCGTGAATCAAATCAGAAAGAATTACGCTCTCTACTCATCGAATTATCGGAAAAGGCGAAACGAGAACGTGCTGAAGAAATGGGCAAGCAGAAACAGTCGGAAACCTGTAAAAGTGAATGCGACAGACAACTTCAATTTGAAAGAGTTCGCTTTGAAAGATCTCAGCGTGTTGATTCGTCGTCGTCGTCGTCCACTCGTGAAATTCATCACGCATTTCAAAAAGGATATAAGCAAGGTGAAGAGAGCTGTAAAAAGACTGAACGACAATTGCATGAAACCCGTGTCGAACTTTGTAAACAGCTGCAACCGTTTTTGGAATGTCCAATTACGAAAGACTTGTTAGTTAATCCTGTCATAAATTGCAAATCGGGTTTAACTTACAGTAAAGCGGCATTCGAAGAATGGATCCGACGTAATCCCACTGATCCACAAACTAGGGAAATGACTCTTCTCGCTGATTTGCAACCCAACATTCTTGTTCGTCAAATCATCGAATTTTGTGCCACACGTAAATAAATTTGTTTTCTTTGTTTTCGATGTTTTCACTCCATTTGAGATTGTTGTTTTCTTTCGATAATTTTTTTGCAGCGTTTACTCATGGGATCGTCTGTATCGTCAACCAAACGTACGTTAAATCATCCTAAAATTCCCTCTGCTCCTCCTAAAATGCCAACGGGAGTGTTAAGGGCGGAAAATTTATGGACAATGTCTTTGGCCGGCCGAATGAATGGCTTTTCGGGGGATTGTGGCGTCTTTGCACCTTTTGATTCAAAGATGTCTCGAATCACTGATTTGTTATTTATCGGTGCCGAGTTTAATCGTCGGTAAGTTTGCGCCGCTCCTTACCCTTTCAACCTTATAATGAATATTTTGTGGATGAAATTTAGGAAAGAAGTGAAAGACAATGGTATAACAGTGATATTGAATTGTGCAAATGACGTTGATGAGGACGGCTGTTGTACAAAGAAAAATTGTGGGTGCACGTGCAGTGGTGTACTCACTCGTCATATTCCGTTGATCGATAATATTACCGATGAACAAGCATTTCAAGACGGTGCTGCATTCATTCATGAACATTTATCAAACAAGGAAAAACTCTTGGTGCATTGTGCACAAGGAATTAGCCGTTCAGTTGCAATGGTCATGTATTATTTCATTCATTACGGGAGCCTGACTCCACACGAAGCATTATTTAAAATTCAGCAGAAACGTCCGTTTGCTGGACCCGGTGAAGAATATTGTCATTTTCTCATGAAGACGTTTCAGAAAGAAGCCTCGCAATCTCTTGCCGCTTTTTGTGGATCTTTACCTAAAAAAAACTAACCTGGCGTTCATTCCGTCTTACCATCCTCAACTACATCAATTGCTATAGAGATAGTTTCGTTGTCGTTTCTCTCTTGCTCCAATGCTTTTTTTTGTTTTGCTTTTTGCAGTTTTTCATGCACGTTTTCAAAACGTGGGTTCGTTATCAACAAAGCAAAGGGAATTTTAATTGGAAAGAACAAGATCGTCAATTAAAAGAAGATTTGGATAGCCTATGGATCTTATTGTTCATATTCGGAGTTATCTTAACTGCTATCATTTTTGTTTTATTCGTTCAATATCGTGAAATTTATCCAGTTCGGGAATATCACTTTCGGGTTTTCAAACACGCTGAGGATGAAAACAGGCACGGTATACTCAAATCTGTGTTGTTGGTGTTTGATAATGAAACTGATCCGGGAATTGCTTGTCGGATCGTGTTGCCGAATTATTTGAAAGAAACTGACTTAGAACGACAATACCCACTGAATAAGAAAAATTTCGATGGGTATCAACGTGGGAGACATCAAAGTTGTTATCTTCATGAGGTAACCCCACTACCATCATCGAAGGATACAGAATTTTTACTTTTTTCATATATGGTTTCGTTTTTCGTATTCCTGTATCTCATTGTATTATGTGATTATTATGGAGTCTCGTACTATCTTCCGCGATATCTTGCGAACAAACAAAAACTTTTGAATCGTCTCCCTCACACCCGTCCCATCCACCCCACCGATCATCATCCTCTCTAATGACTATTGTCTATCAATCACATTCCTCTCTAATGACGATCATCATCACCAACATTCTTCTCGCTCTGTGCTTGAAAGCGCAGATGAACGAATCGAATCAGAAATCGTCCACCAAAGATGCCAGTGCTGCTTGTAAGGAAGATGCCACTAGCGCGTGTAAGGAGGACTCTGTAATGATGGTAAAAGCCTGGTGCGTGCCGACAATGGTCGTAAATCGAATACCGTTGGATGGTGAAGGGTATGTTTTGGACACTGGTAACAAGCATTACGGTGAAGAAATTGTATTGAACAAAACGGTATATCATGGGCCAAGTGGATTGCCGATGGCTTTTTACACCGATTTGGATTTTGAGCTTCTACAAAAGCAGCAAAATCTCGTACTACGACCAAACGTGACCATTGGCACGATTTACGGATCCGAAGTGGATAAAACATGGTTTCGATTAACAAGTGTACAAATCGACGATGACGAAAAAGGAAGGCAAATAAAAGTCAAGTATATACTGATTGATAAGAAAACAATGAAAGAGTGTTCGTCGAATGTAATTAGCGATGTTTGGAGTGAACAAAGTTTGACAAGTCGTCGCATTATGCTTTTTTGTTGGCTGTTGTAAACTCCGATAATTCTTTAACCTGTTCAATTAGTGTTTTCAATACCTTTTGCTCCTTTTGCAGTGGGTTTTCTTGTAAAGAATTGTGTTTTTTCTCGTCTTCTTTTTTGATATAAAATTCACCAAACAATCGTTCGATTTCATAAAGAGAGGTGGAGAGTTTGGCGGCTAAACCAACCAATTTTTTGTACCATTCACGTTCGTCATTCGTTAAGTCACGATTTTCGGATTGTTGAGCTAGAACAAAAGCAGCTTCTGAAATCACGCTGGTCGCTTCCGTGGCTTTGATAATATCCTCAATTAATTGAAAATCCTTAGATAGTGATAGCGCAGAAGGACGCCATTGTACAGTTCTCAATGCAAACGCATTGATAGTGCAAACGTAGGGATTCATTTTTTGAACGGCATGATAGAATTTATTAATTGATTCAGAAGCTTGAAACCATAAACGAACCCAGTAATTTCGATCACAATTGCCTTGAAATGTTTTACAATTGCAATCAAATGTTTTACAATTGCAATCAAATGTTTTACAATTGCCTTGAAATGTTTTACAATTGCAATCAAATGTTTTTTCGGGTGTTTTTGTGACCGTCGGAAGAACATCCATTTTCAAACTAAATAACACAAAAAAAAAACAATGAATATTTCTTTTTTTTTGCTGATTCTCTCTAACTATTTTTTTTTGTCTTCAGACGGAAATAAAAATGCAATTTATTCCGTTGTTATTCACATTGTTCAGTGTGTTTTGGTCATTTGGGTCATTTGTTTCGTGTACGAGCAATGTGTCATTTATCGGCGTTGCCGTCATTGTTCGTGATGTTTCTCCGAACCTTATTTTGCCGACCTCCTATCTCGCAGTTCCATCATTAACTGGTACAGATATTTTGCAGACCGATTCTCTTCGTCCTCTATGGGTGTGGCAGAATCGCGTGAATGCGCGCGGTGGTGTTCCAATCAAAAACAATCAATTTATTCAATTCAATGTCACGGTGTTTAATATTGGTGTGACCACAAACGTTACATTGTGGAGAGCCAATATTGCAAATGTAATGTCTGCAATCGTTGCCGATCCTTCCATTGTATATGTGATTTCCAATCCAGAATTGGCGGTGATTGATCCTTATGCTCTACCCTGCGAAATCTCACAAACATGTATTGTCTTCTCAACCTTGATTCCTGATCAAAGTCAATTCATTTGTACGCCCGGATCGGCTTTATGGAACTACTGTGTTTCAAAAGGCAAAATTGCCGGTCAACGTATTTGGGAAAACACCATCAATGTACGAATACAATCGCAGAGCAGCTTTTCTCTTTGTTTTTCTTGTTTCATTTTTTTTCGTGTTCTAGGTTCTCGAAAATCCAAATTCCTTGGTACAAACTTGGCTCAATTTGGCCTACTCTCGAGGATATCGTAGTTTAGGAATTGTGACTTCGATTGGAGAATCGATTTTATTACCGTCAGTTCAAGCACAAGCATCGACTTTAGGAATTACAGTCAATGCCGTGGAAATTTGGCCGGCGAATCCTTCGTCTCAAACCATTCTTCAAATGGTTTCAAATGTCGTTCAAACCAACCCGTCATTGTTTTTGATTACAGCGTTTTCGGCTGAAGCTTCCATCGTGCAAAATATTATTAGTGTGATGAAACAATTGGATTGGTCGCCGGCTGCCACATGTATCGCGGGCGGTGCCATGAATACACTGATTAAACTCATTCCCAATGACGTAGCGCACATGTTTTGGACCGATCCCTGGAATTATCAGTTGAATGGACAATTTTATTGGGCACAAGATATTCCCGGAAATATGGAATTATGGCCCGGCAATTCGACATTGGCATCACCCGCCGTCTTTCGTGCGGACATGGAAAGTCAATTTCCCGACACTTTTGATGCGTTGTTACCGGGGTTGGCCATTCCCGTCATCAGTGGTATTGTGATTATTAAACAATTGGAAAACGTTGGCTTACCCAATCCAACCATTTCAGAGTTATTGATTGCCAACGACAAAATCTATGATCCATCTCATTGGGGTTTAATCAGCTTCAATACGTTTCGTCAGATCGTCGATTCGCCTCGAGTGGTGGAACAAGTATCAGAAACCGGTACTGTCAACATTGTATATCCTCCCGGTTTGGGACCCGAAGCGATTTTTCCGTCACCAACATGGGATCAACGATCTTCAACTATTTTCTTTTCCATTGTTGCTGAAACGGTTGTGTTATCGATTGGTTTGATGACGGTTTTGTCACTGATTACGTTAATTTTGATCGATCGAGCATTGTCAGCGAAAGAACGAAATGAATTTCCTACATTACACTTGTATTTGGGAGGAGCGTCGTTTTTATACGGTTTGGGTACGTGGGGTTCGTCGATCATTGCACTGACGTCATTATCGTTTACCAATCAAGATCCTCGATACACGTCTGTGACTTATATATCGGCATATGAATTTGGTGCCATTGTCTTGATGCTTCTTCCAACCTACGTTTCGTTCTATTCAGTTTTAATGACGAAACGTGAGGATTCGTACCGAGTTAGTCATAACAACAATACTGATGTTACTCGAAGTGTTGATTCAGATAATACTCTTCATACAACAAGTGCCGGGAATGAAGAAACGGGAACAGAACCTCCATTGGTGAACAAATGTATCAAGAGTGTGATTTCCTCCTTTTTGTCCTGGCGCTTATATGTTGCCAACTGCTTATTATCCGGGTCCATTCAAGCTACGTTTTGGCTCGTGTGGTCGGGTTTAACTCTGGCTGCAACCAAAACGATTGATTATCGATATGTGTTGGGTGGTGTAGCGATTGGATTTCTTGTATTCCATTTCGGTTTGTGGAGCTTGTTTCATGTTCGCAAAAGTTATTCGCGATTTGGCACAGCGTTACTGGTCGCAGCTGCAGAATTGGTCATCGTTTATTTCAATCTGGTAACCCACCATTCTCTTTTACGTTACTAATTTTTTTTTCTTTTTTACAGGCGAGTTCGATCTTTTCAAGAAACAACGTCAATGTTTCTGTTTCCGTTACCGCCACGATTCTTACCATTGTTGTGACGTCATTGTTGGTGATTTCCGCTGTGTTTTGGTTAATCTTGAACGTCATTCATCTCAAACTCAGTAAAGACGTATTGGATACACATCTATTGAATGCTCAACGTCATGCTCAACAACTCAAACGGGCCATCGTCGAATTACGTGTCGTGTTTGAACAACATGATCAGATCGGTCGTATACTTCAATCCGTTCGACCCGTCACAGTTTCTAACGACGAAAAACGTAATCCACAACTTCAACATCCTGTACTGTTGGACGCTTTACAACATCAGGAAACGAAGCATAAACACAAAAAAAGTGTTGAAGCGTCAATTTTACCCGTCGCACGTGAAAGCATTCCCAATTCAATTGCTGATGCCGTGTCTCCGCTCAATTTTGTCGTTCATTTGGAAGACGTTCTTCACAATACCATTTGTTTTGAACTTTTAAAAGATCAAGCTCATAATGCACACAATCTCGACCCGTTGATGTTTTTAACCGATGTTCAACTGTATCAAGATTCGGAAGAAGACGGGCGTATTCAAATGTCACGATACATTTCTCAAACGTATTTGGACATCAATGCACCTTGTGCCCTTAACATTCAAGATGAAGATCGAAAACGCTTGTTTGAAAACTGTCATCGTGGAACTCATCAAGACGGCGTGTTTCAATCGGCACAAGCCGAAGCCATACGATTGGTTCGAACGAATAATTGGCCGCGATTTCAAGAGTCACCCGCGTACGATATTTGTAAAACTATTCTTTCTCATCAACTAAACAAACCAAAATTAAGTTTACAAACCATTCAAACCGCTCAGAAATGTTTGGCTGGCTTGCAATCTGTGAAATTGTCATCTAAATACTCGAAACATAACCATTCTCGCACCATCTCTCTCATCACGTAATGTAACCTCAATCAATCTCGAAAAAAAAAATCCGATTCCCTCAATCGAAAAAAATCCGATTTCCTCAATCGAAAAAAATCCGATTTCCTCAATCAAAAAATCCGATTCCATCAATCTCAAAAAATCCGATTCCATCAATCTCAAAAAATCCCACTCTCGTTGAACAAATCCTTTTGATGTATTTGTTTTTTTTTGTTGTATTTATAAAACAAAAATACTTGATTTAACTACTTGAGTGATTTGACTAGTTCACTGAATCTTGGTGAATAGGTGAATGCATTCAACTCTTGACAAACGACATATCTATAAAACCAGTCCGGTTCGGTATTATCGATGCTTCGACGAACTAACAACCGTTCATCATTTATTTGCGGTTCCGTCATTACTTGATATAGTTATGGTATATCTGTGGGATGATCCACCTGTATTTGTGAAGTTACCGAAACATGTAGATATAAGCAGTGCTGTTTGTCGATCTAAGATTCTCGACTCTGTCGATGATTTACCGTCACAAGAAATCCCTGTAAATGAGCGGCTTGTGGGACGCATCGGAACGTCATGTTTTTCGGGTTGTAGTGAATTTGGCGATCCTTTTATCATTGTCTATGTTTCTCCGTACTCGTTTGTTCGTCAGAGAAATCCCGTTCTTGGCGTGATTTATCCACGAATCGATATCGACGTAAAAAAACCGTGGAAGGAGAATCCCATTTCGTTTTCTCCATGGAAATCCAAGATCTATTGGAAAGAAAAGGGTCAAGACCAAATGACATTGAAACGCGACGATGAAAAGATCAGTAGTATCGAACAAAATAATAATCTCAACGGAATTCGTGTGTTGACTAAACGGATTGATGAACGTTATCAATCGTGGAACAATTGTCAAGAGTTTGATACATTTGGTTTAGACGTACAAAATCCATTATTATCCGATGCTTACTATCCTGTGCACTTGATTGCTCCCGATTTATTCTCATTACCAGTCAAAGACCCAAATCGTAATTATCGAAATCACCTTAACGTTAACGTCGGCTTTCTGGAATACCTTAATGGAGATCGATCGTATCACAATTATGAGTTTGTAGATGAAGCGCTTTTTTTGTACAAACAAGATCAAGTTATCGATGCTGATCGGATGTTACGAGATGACGAACATCATTCTGATAGCATCGATGAAGGAAGCATGTGTCCGAGCAATATATTGACTGCATTCGAATACGATCAAATCAAACAATCTTGCGTCTCACGATTTCTGTAATCGAAACAATTCTTGAGCTGAAATTTGTTGGTTTTTTCTTTGTTTTTTTTCTGTTGTTTAGTGTGATCGATGACGGAGAATTTTGTTCCATTTTCAATTGTTCAATCATGGTCACGTCAGGTTCATAAGACCATTGCTCCGAAAGAGTGGTCGATCGTTTTTGGAAACAAGGGCCAGGAAGAAGTGAGTTTTCCGAATCAAAAGAAATATCAACTACAAGTAAAAGAGTGCTATAAAGCGCTTTTACGGTCTGAGTTGCATGCATTCATTTATTTTCGTCTCAAACCACTCGATTCCATGCTTCAATTCTTCTCCGATTCAAAAACCATCTTAACAATCAATGAACTTGCAACTGTTCAGATCGAATCGCTGGCGTCATTGGAAATCTTGCGATTCGGACCGTGCCATTTCGCGAATACGCTTTGTAAAACTTCAGCTTTTAAAACCCTGTATTTTATGTTATTTCTTGTCACGACTCCTTGGCGAATCGATTGGGGTGGTTTATTAACACGAACAAAAGAAGAGAAAAAATCTTCCTCGCCGATCATCAATGTCGACGTTCCAATGTTTAACAAAATTATTTTTTTGTCAAATGAAGAGAAACCGTTTCTTTCTCAAGTCGCTTCTAACCTTTCCGTCGACAGTATATGGCTATTCGGTTGTTATGAGATCATGGCTAAAGGAAAAAAGTAACGAAGAAAATCGACAAGAGCTGTTTCAAGACTGCTGCTGATTGGCTGTTTTAAAATGATTTGCTCTTTTTAAAGGATATTTTTTTTCTTGAATTGAGATTGTATTTAATCATGGAATCAATGTCGAAATATTCTTTTGCGTAAGACGGACGTGGTAGAAAACCACAACGTTTCCAAAATTCCACGGCATCCGAACGAGGTGTCAATTGAAATTCAAAAATGGACGGAAACTGGAAACTCATGTTCTTTGTTAATTCCCTCACAAAATATTTTCCATAACCTTGCTTTCGAAACGGTCTCAGAATCTCAAAATCATCAATCGTAATCGTTAATCGATTTTTGCTTCGTTTTCGTTTTCTTACACCACCTGGTTTTCGCCTTGTACACATTTCTTTCTTATCATAAAATACACATGCGTAACCCAGCAAAATAGATTCGTCAGTTGTATTTCCGAATAATCCAAACAGTTCTGTCCTTTTCATTTTTTGTTGCTCCCAACATTTCACAAATCCTCCGCTTGTCTGTAGAAAGAAAAAAAAACAGAAAATCAAAACGAAAAAAAAACAAACAATGAACCAAAGCTGAACGAACCCAGAAAAAACTCTCCGGCCGATCTGAATAGATTTTAGTGGATTTGCAAACATCATATCGCAGGTAAGATAGTAAAACTGATAATTCCTTTAATGAAAGGTTACGAACGGTCAATGACCCATTATTATGTATAGAGCTGCGATTTCCATCATTATATGAACCAGACCAATCAATGCTTTTTGCAATCTTTTGATTATCAATACAAGTTTTTTGAAATTCAACAAGGTCTGTTTCATCTGGGTTACGGTCCTTTTGCCAACATTCAATCAACCGTCGTTCCACCGTAAAGCGTAACGAAGCTCGATTTTTAGACCGAGTAATCATTGAAAAAAAAAGATTAAAAAAAAAGTAAGCGAATCAAAGTTTTTTTCCAAAACTAGGATTTTTTTTTCGTCTTTTTCATGTCTTTTTCTTCATACGACCCAAACAAGTACGACGCGTCGAATTACGAAACCGTTCTGACATATTTACGACGTGGTAATCGGTCAGAACAAAGTGATTCCGACTATTCACGATTTAATAATCAATGGGATGTTGCATTGAAAGCTTGGAATTCCAAAACACCTGAACAACGTGCGGAAGAAACACGTCAACAAAAACAAAAGGATGTCGACTTTGACACACGGTACAAAAGAGAGCAACAAGAAGCGAAAGCAAAACGAGCAGAAGAAAAACTCATGCGAGATCAACAACAAATGCAGCAGCAACAGCAGCAGCAACAGCAACAAATGCAGCAGCAACAACAACCGCAACCGCAACCACAAACGACTTCTCCTTATACGAATGGCACCGAAGCCGTGGTTGTTGTTGTACAGGAATCCAAGCCTGCCGTTTTCGGTTATCTCTTTGCCTTTGGAATCTTTCTTTTATTAATCGCCATTTTGTTTCTGATCTTTTCCCCTCGTCGAGCCCTTTGTTTCAGTTTCGGCTTGGCCATCGTTGCTTTAATTTGCATTATCATTTCATTATGTCGATATTAATCATTTCTTACGAAAAAGACGAATGGTGGACGAAAGATCACGAAAAGCTACAAACTCGACTCGTTCAACTCTTTCCAAATACTTCCGTGGCAATCGATTCGGAAGCTTTTGGACCGTTAATTATTCCAGCATTATTACAGACCGGTCAATTATACGTCAACGGTACTCAAAAAGATGTTAAGAAAACAGAGGTAAAAGAAACACTCGTACTCGTGCTTCAAGGTGGTAAAGAATCAGAGTGTCATGAAAATTGTAAAAAATTATTTATTGACAAGAAAATTCAGCATTGGTTCATAGGTTATGCATTATGTTCAGAAGATAATTTATGGAACGAGCATAGTTGGGGAACGGACGACAAGGGAAACATTATTGAAACCACATTTCCCCGCCTAGCCTACTTTGGACTTTGTTATGATGAACGACAACATTAACTATTATTGCTATCTATTTGTCTTGGCACTTTTCCTCTGATTTTCTCCCCATTTAGAGGTCGATTTTTTTTTCAGTTTTAAGCTTATGCCACGAAAACGCAAAGTGAGTAGCGCGATTCACCACACTGTTAAAAAAAAGAAAGTGGCTCAAATTGTCAAAAATGATGGCACATCTGAAATTGTCAAAAATGATGGCACAAGTGAAATTGTCAAAAATGATGGCACAAGTGAAATTGTCAAAAATGATGGCACATCTGAACCCATCGCTTTTAAATACAAAGTTCAATATTCCGCATACGATCATCGCGTGAAAGAAGCATATTTCACTGCGTCGCAAAAAGTGGATGTTATGCGATATTGTATGTGTATCGAGGATATTTGGAATTCCTTTTTCCATTTGGACCATTGCATGAATCATTTATTACAAAACGGTTACGGTTGTCCTGAAGTCTTTGATGCCATATTTGAAGCTCGTGACGAAAAAGAAAAACTTGTGTTGAAAGATCGGTTCAAAAACAAAACATCCAAAACGGAATTCGTGAATGAACTTATGGATGAGGAAGTGGAACGATTATGGGAATTTTACAATACCGAAAATGAAGGTATTCAAAGTGGAAATCCACATAAAGAATGTTACAGTTGTACGATCGAACTGTATGAAGAACCCAAATTTATCCACATTCCTCCAATCGAATACTCATCATCATCATAAATTCCAAAAACAAAAATGTTACTCCGATCGACACGATCCGAACGTTTCACTCAATATCACATAAAATTCAAACAATGTTTCTATTCTCCATCACGGTTAAAATGTTTCTATTCTCCATGACGGTTAAAATGTTTCTATTCTCTATCACGGTTAAAATGTTTTTTCTTTTGTTTTGTTGCCCTTGTAGAAATATGTCACGTGTCAAAAAGAAAAGGTTTCATCGTAGCGTGGGTGCGGTTGTATTTCATCGTAGCGTGGGTGCGGTTGTATTTCATCGTAGCGTGGGTGCCGTTGTTCTAAAATCAAATGAAAACTACCTTAATGCACAACAAAAACAGATGGAATTGTGGTCCAAATTGTTTCATACCTATCGGATTGGAGATACATTGATATCAGGTTTGATCATGGAATACACATGTTGGTTTATTATTGATGCCTTATCGGTCTTGCTCGTAAAAACTCCACACGGAAATATCGGTTTTCCGAAAGGTTCGGTTGATACTCGAAAAGACAAAACTCTTGATGATGCAGTTTGGCGTGAAGTAGAAGAAGAAACGGGTCTGAATTTGTGCAACGCCAAATGCACAAAATGGTTGATTGAACGAAACCATATATCACGTCATAAAGCTTGTCACAAATATCAAGGTAAATATAAAAAACATTTAAATAATATACAACTTCGGGATTCACATCCGGCATTAAATCATATTAAAACTCAGTATCGACTTGTACATATCACCCACGGATCATCATTTTCAAGAAAATTATTGTATAGTCGCGATCCCAACGAAATTTATAATGTACAATGGACACGTGT
>Ga0206800_1089_pt1 | contig 12846 bp, 2 predicted proteins | sample Alteio_BWOrgCont_64_FD_152898 | JGI IMG/M metagenome (GOLD analysis project Ga0206800, IMG submission 152898) | Enriched cells from forest soil in Barre Woods Harvard Forest LTER site, Petersham, Massachusetts, United States -... | ecosystem: Environmental > Terrestrial > Soil > Temperate forest > O... | reverse complement strand
GAAATTAAAATGAAGAAAAAAACGATTTTAATGCAAATCCGCCAAACGTAATATCCTGTTATACACCGAATCGAGGGGCGAACCCAAAGAATAGCGGACTACGGCGTTTCTTTGGTGGTTGTGCGCGGCTATCAATTCATATTTTCCCTTGCCAGGCTCGAAACCTGGCCCCAAAGCGGAATCCGGGCATTGCATAGCCCAGAAATTAAGACTGTCTAACTGCTTTTTAATGGGTACAAGCAAATCCGTATCAACCGCTTTCATGTATGTTTTCCATGTAATGCCATTGTATTCATTGTTTACCAGGCTATCGAACCGGAGGCCATGTATGGGAAGCTGCCGCCATTGCACTAATTGCAGCGTGCCATAGCGTGAAATATCAATAATATAAACCGAATCGCCATGTGGGCTTGCAAGCAGCCTGCAAGAGAGGGGAATTCCTTTAAACTCGTTATCGCAGCGCATACCCAGTATCCGCATCATACTGCAATAGTTATCTTTACCGGCTTCCGCATTTTGTTTTTTCAATTCCCGGTACATGGTTGCAGAGGTATCCTGGCGGCAGGCGGATAAATATATTGCCGCACAAAGAATGAAAAACACTTTAACTGCTTTCATGGGGCAAAGGTAGGGGGTGAATTGTTAAATTGCTTAATTGTTAAATTGTTAAAAATAAACACAATAGTATTCTACAACAAGTTAGCAATGCAGCAATTTAACAATTATCTCCTGAAATTTATCGGGTTGCCCGTACAGCCGTTTGGTTCCTGTATGCGGAGGAAATAGGCGAGTGTAGGGGCTATGTCAGTTATTTCAACAGGTGCGGATGTATTTCCGGGTGGTATCCGCCAGCCGTACCAGATGAGCGGCACATGGGTATCGTAGGTGGACGAAGAACCATGGGTGGTACCTTTTCGCAGGCCACCTACATAGCCGCCTTCTATCCAGCCGGGGTCTAACTGGATGTACAGGTCGCCGGAACGTTTAGGATAATAGCCATTGGCGACATAGGTGGCGGCATCGCGGCTACCTTCTTTCCAGGTATCGCGCAGCAGATATACTTTTGACACGCCTGCCCAGTTTTCAATTTCGGCGATGGTTTCGTTTTCAATATCTTCAAGTTTTATGTGCCTGGCGGCGAGAAGTTCACGGTTAAAATATATTTGCTGGTTCATATACGCCGAAACCCATGGCCCATCGCCATATTTTTGGTCAAGTATATATTCTAAAACGTTTTTGGAAACTGCTTTACCGTTTTCCCTGTAATCGAATTGACTGGTTGCAGTATTGAAATTGCCGGATGGGATGACAATTCTATCAAGATAGGCGGGTATGGGTACTACGCCATGGTCGGCGGTAAGGAAAATAAGCGCATTATCTTTGCCTATATAGGTGTCTAAAAAATTGAGGAAATCTTCAATGTCCTTATCCAGGCGCAAATAAGTGTCCTCAATTTCAATGGAATTGGGCCCGAACTGGTGGCCTATATAGTCGGTAGAGGAGAAACTTACCGCAAGGAAGTCGGTATAATTCCCCTGCCCCATCCTTTCGTTTTTAAGGGCTTCTATGGCAAAGTCTTTGGTGAGGGTGTTGCCCCAGGGCGTGGTTTTGAGTAATTCATAATCATTTCCTTTTATGCCGGGAAGGCGGTGCGGGAAAACAGGGTACTTTTGCCCCTCGCCCTTTAGCGGCTCTTCAAAATCCATGCTGTCGCCCGTACTTTCGATATAGGTTTTTATTGGCAGCAGGGTATTCCATATTTGGCTTAGATATTTTTCGGGCAGTTTTTTATCATTGAACTTGTTAACCCAACCGGGCAGGCTGCCTTTATAACTATCCCAATAAACATCACTTGTTATCCATTTGCCGGTTTTGCCATCATACCAGTAGGCTGCATTGGCGCAATGGCCTGCGGGCAGTATGGCCGCCCGGTCTTTCAGCGCTATGCCGATAACTTTTGAATGTTGGTTGTTGGACATACGCAATTCATCGGTGATGGTGGTAACAAGCAGGTTCCGGGACGACATCTGCCCAGCTTCTAAATTATCTGTCCCCACCGCCGTTGCCGTAGAGTCATATACGCAGTACATATTAAAAGAGTCTTCGCGTTCAAACCAATTATTGCCCACAATGCCGTTTACCGATGGGGTGCAGCCAGTATATATGGCCGCATGGCCGGGGCCGGTATAGGTAGGCACATAGTTGTAATGGGTATTTTCGCAGCTATAGCCCTGCCGAAGCAGCCTTTTGAAACCGCCGTTTCCGTATTTGTTCCAGTACCGGTACAGGAAATCGTACCGCATCTGGTCAATGACTATGCCTATGACCAATTTAGGCTTGGTTTTATACGGTTCATAGCCCTGTCTGCAGCTAAACAGGACGGTAAGCATAAGGCCAAACATAATGAAAGGCATAAATTTTCTTCTCATGGCAGTATTATTCAAATATGCAATTTTACGGTTAAATTTTATAAATAATACATAGCGAATTTCCGTTCCCAACAATTTAGCAATTTAACAATTCAACCAACACCTTCGGTTAACATTAAATTAAACTTATCATAATACATCATTGACAATTGGGTAACACTGGCACAGGAACTTCGTATGGCAACTAATACCGTGCCTATATGATAATAACGTTTACAAAATCAACAAGTTACTTTTTATTTTCAAATAACAGGACAAGCCCTGTTGTTTTATCTGCATTGCAAAACATAAAATATAAATACAAACACATGAAACACGTTTACAACACTACAAAATTTTTTCTTAATTCTAAAGTTTTAACTTTAGCACTGATGTTGTTCGCAGGCAATTTATTTGCTGCTAATGGAATACCAGCGCCTACCTTAACAGGTGTGCCTTTTTGCCAATCAAGTTCTACAGTACCAATTACTGTTTCTTTTACCTGTACAAATTCATCTGGATTAATGACAACCGGCAATGTTTATTATGTACTGCTTTCAAATTCAGCCGGGAGTTTTTCCTCCCCTACTACTATCGGGTCTTTATCAACTACCGCGACAGGTAATTTAACGATTTCAGCGCCTGCCCATCCTGTCAATATCCCTGCGGGCACGGTTTATAATGGCACCTGGAAAATCACGGTAATGTCCACCCAGCCTGGCTATAACAGCGGTTCTAACCCAGTATCTACGGCATTTACGATTAACCCCTTACCATCTGCCAACGCCGGCAGCCCGGTAACCAATTGTACGGGGGCAAACTACCAGATTGGGGCCACCGCTACCAGTGGCGATACGTATTCCTGGACATCCAGCCCATCGGGCTATACCTCCACAGTATCAAACCCGATAGTGGCCCCTACATCTACTAATACCTATACACTAACAGAAACAATTACTGCAACAGGCTGCCAAAGCACCAATACCGTAAAGATAACTGTAAACGGAAACACCGCCCCTGCCGCCAATGCAGGCAGCCCGGCTACTACGTGCAGTGGGGCAGGCTCTTCCATTGGCGCTTCTGCTATAGGCGGCGATACCTATTCCTGGGCATCTTCTCCCTCCGGCTTTTCTTCAGGTTCTGCCAACCCCTCTGTAAGCCCAACAACAACTACTACCTATATATTAACAGAAACCATTACTACAACCGGCTGTACCAATTTTAATTCAGTTGTTATAACGATAAGCACACCCGCCGCATTTGTTGGTAATAACCAGACTATTTTCAGCGGAAACAGCGCAACTTTAGGAGGAACAGCTATAACAGGAGATACCTATAGTTGGGTAAGCTCCCCGCCGGGGTTCACCAGTACGTTATCCAACCCAAGCGTTAGCCCAACTATAATAACCACTTATACATTAACAGAAACAATAACTTCCACGGGCTGCACCAGCAGCAACAGTGTTGTTGTATCTGTCATTACAGGTAGCGGCGCGGGGCCAAATAGCATCATACCTAAGAACCTTATCGTAGTAAGGCTTGGTACGGGGGGCAGCGCCCTCAGCAGTAGCGGTACACCTGTATTTTTCGACCAATATACCCCTTCCGGTACCTATTTGAATACGGTATCAGCCCTGCCTACAACCGGCCTTAGCAGGTTGGTAACCAGTGGCACGGCAGGTTCTGAAGGCGGCCTGAGCCTTACCCCAAGCGGCCTTGGCCTCATTATGGCAGGTTATTCCGCCGGAAGCGGGACAGCTTCGGTTACAGGCTCCACTACCCAATATACAGCAGATGCGAGGGTAAATGGCGACGGCGGCTATTCAAGGCTTGACTCGATGAGCCGCACCACTTATTTTAATGCCAACAATGTCCGCTCGGCAACATCTGATGGGACAAACCGCTGGGTAGCCGGCGCCGACGGCAATGGCATGGTATATTCCGGCCCTGGCACACAGGCCATCGTTTCAAGCACCCAGAAGAATGAAATAGTACTTCAGTTAATAAACGGCAACCTTTATTTTACATCAACCAAAGGCAGTAATATCGGTGTAAATGCAGTAACGGGGGCGCCTACTACTTCGGGCCACACAGCTTCGCTTGTTATGTCCGCTACAACCTTAACCAACCCTTATGGTTTTTCAATCAATGCAGCCTCAACGGTGGCTTATGTGGTGGATGACGTCAATGGCATTTACAAATTTACCAGTAGCGGTGGCGCATGGACTGCTGCAAATTCAGGCAACCCTATTTGCTCTACAGCAGGCTATGGGGGCATAGCCGTTGATTGGTCGAACCCTAATGCGCCGGTTATATACTTTACCACGAACCCGGCAAGCGGAAACACTATAGATAAATTCACAGACAACGGCGTTTATCCAATCGCTCCGGCTATTATAGCCACCGCTCCTGCAAATACAGGTTTCCGCGGTATCATGTTCGGCCTCCGCCCTGCCGAATGGACTTCGGCGGTAAGCGCCAACATGGATTCATCGGCGCACAAGTGGAGCGTAACACCTGTTGACAGCATCAACCTTTCCTTCCCGAATGTAAATACAGGCAGTACGCCGCTTAATATCACAGCTTCTTATAATACCGCTTCGGGTTTCTCGAATATATCTTCGATACTGTTCCCGTCCACCGGTTTTGGCGGTGGCGCAGGGGGTACGCAATATACTTTGGCTTATGGTACCGGCACGCCAACCTTAAACCTTGTTCCGGTACAAAAGAACGGTGTTAATATTACCAATAAATCTTCGCTGCTTCAAACCATCAACCTGAACCTTAAATTATTTGGGCAGGATACTTTTTATGCAACCAATGGCGCACTTGCCTTTGGCGGGGCTATTAATAATAATGGAAATACTTTAGTATTTGGCGGTACAAAGGCAAATACTGTGAATGGCGCTATCAGCGGCGGTGGTGGCCTGATAAAAATAAACAGCGATTCGCTTTACCTGCAAGGCGGCAACCTATATACTGGCCCCACATTAATTAATGGCGGTATCTTAAAAGTGAATGGAAGCACGGCTTCCGGCAGCAATGTTACCGTTTTCAATGGCGGTACAATTAGCGGTACGGGAATAATAAACGGTTCGCTTGGCATCCATAGCGGGGGCATACTTTCACCCGGCAATGGCGCAGGAAAAATAACTACCGGCAGCGATACCTTTGCAGGGGGCGGCATATATGCCCTTGCAATAAATAATGCTACAGGTGCAGCCGGAAGCCCAACCGCAAACGGTGGCTGGGGCCTGGATAGTACTGCAGGCGCTACCTATATAGCCGCCACTTCCGGTAGCCGGTTCACGGTAAAAATTTATGGCCTCAATGCGGCAAATAATGCCGGAACAGTGCCAAACTTTAACAATATTGGTTGCTATACCTGGATAATAGCCAAAGCGGGTACATTGACTGGGTTTGATACCAGTAAATTTAAAATTGATGCCTCGAATTTCACTAATAATAACAGCCTTTCGGCCACCGGTTTCTTTTCAGTGGCCCAAAGCGGAAATAATATAGTACTTAAATTTACGCCATTGGCCCCCAATACAGGCAGCCCAAGTGCAGCCTGCGCGGGCAGCAGTTCCACCATTGGCGGCGCAGCCATTAGCGGGCATTCATATAGCTGGGTTTCCAATCCGTCAGGCTTTACTTCTACAAATGCCAACCCAGGTGTAAACCCGACTGTAACCACCACATATACCCTGACAGAAACCATAAATGCGACCTCATGCGCTAACAGCGGCACGGTAGTAGTAACAGTGAATGCCGCCCCGGCTGCCAATGCGGGAAGCTCTGCCTCAATATGCACCGGGACCACCGCTGCCATAGGCGCTACGGCGGTGGGTGGCGATACCTATAGCTGGGTAAGCAGCCCATCAGGTTTTACCTCAACGGTATCTAACCCAAATGTGGGCCCAACGGTTACTACCACTTATACTTTAACCGAAACAATCACTGCGGGTGGCTGCCACAACAGCAATTCCGTAATTATAACCGTAAACCCGCTTCCAGCCGCTAATGCAGGGGGCAATGGCAGTGTATGTATTGGTAGTTCCGCTACCATAGGTGCAAGTGCGGTTTCCGGCGATACTTACAGTTGGTCAGGCAGCCCGGGTAGTTTTGCCTCTACAGCTTCCAACCCAAATGTTGGCCCGACAATAACTACCACCTATTCATTAACTGAAACGATAACAGCGACAGGCTGTACTAATTTTAATAATATAATTATTACAGTAAATACATTACCATTGGCAAATGCCGGAAGCAATGCCGGTATATGCAGCGGCGGTTCTGTAACAATTGGCTCAAGTGCAGTTTCTGGCGACAGTTATTCCTGGACAAGCACCCCTTCGGGTTTTACCTCGACTTCGGCCAACCCAAATGTTAGCCCTACAGCAACTACTACTTATACATTAACTGAAACTGTAACAGCTACGGGCTGTACAAGCAGCAATTCGGTGGTTATAACCATTTCTTCACCTGCCGCCAACGCAGGCAGCAGCGCCACAATATGTTCCGGCAGTTCCGTTTCGTTGGGCGCCGGCGCAGTAGCAGGCGATACCTATTCCTGGACGTCAAACCCATCGGATGCGTCATTGAATACTACTGTTGCTAATCCTTCTGTAAGCCCTACATCGACAACCACTTATACATTAACGGAAACAATTACTTCGGGCGGGTGTAATAATAGCAATTCAGTTATTATAACTGTTAACCCACTTCCTTCTGCTAATGCAGGCAGCCCATCAACCATCAGCAGCGGGGGTACCGCTTCTATTGGGGCTACCGGCATAACTGGCGACACATACAGCTGGACAAGCAGCCCGGCCGGGTTTACGTCCACAGTTTCAAACCCAAATGTGGGCCCCACCGCCACTACTACATATTCATTAACCGAAACAATAACTGCCACCGGCTGCACCCAAACCAATACGGTGGTAATCACTGTTCCTGCCCCTGTATCTGCCATTTCTTTATATTATGATGCGGACTCTACGCATTCGGCCACGGTAGGCGGCACGGGGGTATGGAACAGGTACGCCAAGAACTGGCGGATTGGTTCGGCTACCGGTACGCTGACCCAATGGATAGACAGCAGCAACGCGGTATTCACCGGTACGGCCGGCACGGTAACTTTAGGCAGCGCGACGGCAAAGATAACAGTAGCCGTAAACAGGCTCATCGTGAATTCGACGACGGGAGCGACGCTCACCCTGATTTCCGGCTCATCGGGCGGCGATACGCTCAACAAGATAAGTTTGGTAAAGGATGCCATCATTACCAATAACAGCAGCAATAACGTAACCCAGACCATTGATTTTTACCTTGTGGTAACAGGTACCGACTGCAATGTATATGACAGCCTGACCACGGCGGCAAGCAATGTCAATTTCGGCAAGAGCAAGACCTCGACCTTCCTTCCTATCACCATTTCGCGCAACCTGAACATTTACCAGGGGCACGACGCTTTCAACGTGAACATCATCAGCTGCCAGACAGTGGGGGCGCCCTACCCGGCCTTCCCTGCGGCGGCAAACATCAATTACATAGGTAATTACGGCGGTTTTGTATGGAAAGGCAACCCATCGTCGGTAATCCACGGGAACATTGTGCTCAACCCGAACAATATCGCCACGCCACAGACCTTTTTAGCGATATTCGGTTCATCGGCCAACCTGGGGCTGATATACAACGGCGTCATCTCCGGCAGCGGGACCATCTACTGGCAGAACGGCCAGGGCACGGGCGGCCAGGGGGCGATCACCCTGGGCGGGCAGTCCACCTACACGGGCGACTGGTACCAGGCCGACAATTCCCCGGCGGGTACCATCACTTTGAACGTGAACAACGCGCTCCCGGCAACCTGTAATTATATTATCGGCGACAACGGCCCTTCGTCCCTACAGGGCAGTTCCACGCCCTCATATATTGATTTGCACGGCTACAACCAGGAATTTGGTTCCATCTCGAACGGCCCGAACATGACGGCGCCCGTAGGGGGCATCACCACTACTTCCCCCACCCGTTCAATACTAACGGTAAAAGGCAGTAAGGCCAACGCGGTGATGTTCCAGTCGCCCGTAGGCAGGCAAACGGCCTCCTACAGTAACCCGGGTGTTTCCAATTACGACAGCATCCGTCTTGTCCTTGATTCGGCCAATACGGGCAGGTTGACCATCGCCGATACAAACACCTACAACGGGGGTACATATATCAACGGCGGCACGCTGGCGCTATCGGGTACCTATTTCTATAATTCAACTAAAATAGGGGGCAACGACCGCCTCCTGAAGACAGGCAGCATCAGCATCGGCGGCGGCACGCTGGAACTTGACACGCTGGTACAGCATGCGCATGATGTAAGCCTGCTGAACGGCAGCATCACAGGCATATACGGCACATTAAACAGTTCCAATTATTATAATTTCCAGAACGGCACTGTTACAGCCGGCCTTTCGGGGAACGCACCGCTGGTAAAAACCACCAACGGTACGGTTACACTCGGGAGCGGGGGCAGTTTACGCGGCCTTAATTCCTATAGCGGCAACACCCTCGTAAAAGCGGGGACATTGGTAGTAAACGATTCGATAAGCGCAGCCAGCGCTGTAAGCATCCAAAGCGGCGCCACCCTTCGCGGGAACGGGACTATATTAGATACCATCGCCGTAGCGGGTACGATAGGTTCAGGCACTTCCTCCACGCCGTCCACACTGAATACTGTAGGCCAGAACTGGTATGCAGGCGGTGAATACATCTGGAACATCACGAACGCCACGGCCACGGCAGGCACAGGTTACGACCTGCTCAACCTTAACGGGCCACTTGGCATCAAAACCAATGGCGCGGGCAGCTTCACTATTAAATTGAACACTTCCGGGGCGGTAAGCAATTTCAGCCGTGGCAATTCGTATTCCTGGACAATAGCCAAAACAACCGGTATCAGCAGTTTCAGTGCGGGTACTTTCATACTTGACACCACTAATTTTACATCCAATAACCCACTCAACGGGCACGGCACATTCGCCATCATCCAGAGCGGGAACAACCTTGTACTGACCTATACGGGGGAAAACGCATCGCTGACGGTAAACCCAGCCAGCCTTAGCTTCCCCAACGTAGTGTCCAACAGCGCCTCTGCGCCGGGCAGTTTCACCGTATCAGGGGCGCATTTATCGCCCTCTTCGGGCAGCGTGGTTTTAACCGCGCCGGTTAATTTTCAGATTTCAACAAGTTCCGGCAGCGGGTACGCTTCCTCTTTATCTTTAAGCTATTCGGGGAGCGCTTTGAGCAGTACCACGATTTATACACAATTTACGCCAACGGCCTTAAAAGCATACAATAACGATACCATCCAGATAAGCGGCGGGGGTACCTCCGCCTTCGAAACGGCTAAGGGCAACGGCATCGCGGCCTATCCTTCCACGCAGTCGTCCATCAGTTTCGGGACAATCACCGATACCAGCATTACCGTTAATTTAAGCGGGGGCAGCGGGAGCAAACATTTGGTATTAATCAATGCAAGCAACGGGGTAACCGGTTCGCCAACCGATACCTTTACCTATACTGCCAACAGCGTATCGCCATTCACAGGGGCCAGCCAACTGGGCACGGGCAATTATGTAGTATTGGCGGGGACTGCCACCACCGTAACCGTTACGCATTTACTGCGCGGGCATACCTATTATTTTGCCTCCTTCGACTATAACGACAGTAACCAAAGCGACGCGGCCAACTACAATACCACCAATCCCGGCACGGGCAGTACGGCCACCCTCGTGAACACCTATACCTGGAACGGGGGTGCAGGCGCTTTCGGTACGGCCACCAACTGGGCGCCGTCGCGCACATCCACCGACCCGACCGACATATTGCAGTTCAATGACGGGGGCGCAGACTCTGTTTCCGGCCTGTCCACCCAGACGATAGGGCGCTTATTGGTTACCAACAATACAGGGGTAACTTTTTCCTCAACGGGTTCCGCCACTTTGTCGGTGCAGGGCGGGCTGGTAAGCCCGGGCCTTGATTTGGCGGCGGGTTCTTATTTGAATTTGAAAGGGGCAAATATTATCACAATAGCTATATTAAGCGGTACGCAGGCCACGATATACGGCAATATGTTTACCGGCGATACCTCGCACCAGTTCACGGCTATAGATGCGAACAGCATCATTTTTGAAAGCGGTTCGGCATTTACAGCCGGGGCCACTATAGGGACCAAGACAACCGTATTCGGGCCTTCATCAGGCCATGCGAATTCGGTATTGTTCCAACCCGGTTCGGAATACGTGAGCAAGGGCGGGGCGGGGCCGTTTGCCCTGTCGAAGCCGGGGAGCATTGTAACATTCAGCCACGGCAGTTTGTATTCGCAGCAGCAAAACAGCAATATGGACTTCAGCGGACGGACGTATGGCAACGCAGAAATCAATTTCCCTTCTTACAGCCAGAGCATGGGCGGCCCAGGCGCAGGCGTAGTGGATAGTTTGAACATCATCTCCGCCACTGAAGTGGACTTTGGCGCCTCGAACGGCGGCATCACGATTAACGGCAATGTGCATATCCCGGCAGGCCTCAGTTTAACCTATAATATCACCACCACGCAGGGCGGCCTGGTATTCGGGGGAAGCGGAACGCAGCTGATATACGGGGGCGGCAGTTTGACAACGACAAGCAATATCAAGGACAGCATCATAAGCGGCTCCAATATTGTAATAGACAATGTAACCTTCACGCCGAACACCACCGTGGCGGTATCGGGCAGTTTAACGATAAGTAACAACGGGCAGTTGATACTGGACAGCACGCACACAGCGCGCGGGGAGGGCGCCTTCATCATGGGTGCAAACTCTTTCCTCCAAACGCCTAACGCGAATGGGGTAAGCGGCAGCATCGCCACAACGGGGAGCAATTTTTACACAAGCGGGGGCAGCTATTCCTTCAACGGGCGAAGCCCCCAAAACGACGGCTTTGCCGCCGCCGGGGTTGACTCCGCCAACGGAATCACGGTGGCCAACACTTCGGCCGCAGGGCTGACGCACAACGGCACGGGGCTGAACAAAATGTTCATCGGCGGACTTATCCAAATCAACAGTTCTACCGCTACCTATACCATTCAGCAGGGACAACGCTTTAACGCAGGCCCCAATGCAACCCTCCTCAACGCCGGTAAAATAATTATCCTCGACAGCGCAGGGTTCAGCGGGGGCGCCAACAGCGCCTTTGAGAACTTCCAAAACAATGCCTTCACCCTGACGCCGCTCTCTGACATCGTATATGCAGCAACGGGCAACCAAAATGTAACGTCGCAGGTACCTTATATTAATTTAAAAATATCAGGCTCCGGTACGAAGACAATGATGGGCAACGTAACGGTAGATAGTTCGGAAAACCTAAGCGCCGGAACTTTTGCCATAGGCAACCACACACTTATTTTAAACGGTTCGCTAAATACTTCCGGCACCCTGCTTGGCGGCGCTACTTCAAGTATTATTATTGGCGGGCGCGATTCGGCACTTGAACTACCCGCAATAACGCTGTACGACTTAAAAATTAACCGTGCAGCAGGCGCTAAAACAAATGGGAACATCATAATTAATGATTCGCTTGTAGTGAATAGCGGCAGCCTATATACCTGGCATTCGCAAGCTGCTGCCGATACAATCAAACTTGATTCTACAGCATGGTTAAAAGAAGGCCAGACAAGTGAAGTGGTGGGTATAGTCAACACCCAGGCTTATCTCGCCGGAAACGGAATTAAGCAACCGTTTGCAAATATTGGATTTGATATTAGCGCGGGCATGAGCGGCGGTACCACTACTATTATACGTGGTACAGGCCCAAATGCTATAGAATCAGGCTCAAATGGTTATTCAGGTATTGAACGCTTCTTTAACGTACACCCATCCGCAAATGAAGGGCAGCTTGGCAGCCATATTTATTTCCATTTTAATGATAATGAATTGAATGGCCTGAGTAAATCCAGCCTGGTATTGTTCTCTGATACAGGGGCAGGCTACCCTACCGACAAATGGACGGAATTTGCAGGTACAACCGAGTACCCTGAAAACCTTGACCAGGTAAATGATATTGAAGACAGGGGCGGTATTAACAGCTTTAGTTTGTGGACGCTTGGCGGCACATCTTCCCCGCTTCCGGTAGGCCTTCTCAGCTATACTGCGGTATTGGAAAACCCACAGACGGCAAGGCTTGACTGGGTTACCGCTTCTGAAACAAACAATGACCAGTTTACCATTGAAAGGTCAATTGACGGCGGCAAAAGTTTCGATTCGATAGCCAATGAAAAAGGAGCAGGGACAAGCAGTATCGAGCATAGCTATACATACTATGACGACAATGTTAACCTGCTGATGACTAGCGTCATTTATTATCGTTTGAACCAGGTGGGCCTAAATGGAAACAAGGTTGATTTGGGCGT
>Ga0206800_1088_pt1 | contig 12982 bp, 8 predicted proteins | sample Alteio_BWOrgCont_64_FD_152898 | JGI IMG/M metagenome (GOLD analysis project Ga0206800, IMG submission 152898) | Enriched cells from forest soil in Barre Woods Harvard Forest LTER site, Petersham, Massachusetts, United States -... | ecosystem: Environmental > Terrestrial > Soil > Temperate forest > O... | reverse complement strand
GCAGGTAAAACAATTATGACACTTCCAGAGCAAACATTTGGTTCTGGCATTCAATCATTAAACTTTAACTTGACAAGCTTAACCCCCGGAATATATTTCCTTACAATTAAATCAGAAGAAGGTTCTTCTACCCAAAAGATTATGATTTCGAGGTAGAATAAAGATATTCACTTTTTTAACACATAGCAACTTTGTAAAAGCCGTCTCAAGAGAAATTTTGAGACGGTTTTTTATTTTAAACAGGATGAGTATATCATTTCAAATACATACAAAAACCAGGGTAATGTACCGGACAAATTTACTGTATTTGCAATTTACTAAAAGTAGGCAGCAAGCCAATATTTCCGACTCAATCATTTCTTTCAGGGACGATGCTGAAGGTAGTTTGCAACAAGCCCCGCCGGAACTATTATTGTCAATCAGGAATTTTGTAAAAACGGCCCATGGTTGGAAGGAAATCCACCCCGGAGATTTTTTAAAAGAGGGGTATAAAAAATACCTGAATGATTGGGTAAGCAAAAACCTTACAGAAGGTTCAGAAGATACCCGTACAGAAATTTCAGACGTTGGTATTTGCCCCGGTGGCCTGCTGGTAAAAGCAGATATTACAGCACCGCCTATACTCATTTACCAGGAGCAATTTACTTCCGGGTTTATACCATACAGCGACGTAAAAAAAATAATCAGAAAAGATGGGGTATTGTGGAAACTGGCCCCAGTACGGCAACATTAATGACATTTGAAATGTTGGAGAGGGGCAATTCCTGTTATTACATTGTTAAGCCCTTATTATCATGGTTCATCGTAGTAATGTGTTCCTATCTGAATAAAGCCAACATCAATTCGTTCATGTTACACTGTAAGGGCTATATTACTATAGTGTCAAAAAGATGTGTTCAAACGGTAGCTGTTGTGCAAAAAGTGGCCAAGCCAGCAATCTCTTCTTATTTTTTAACCTGACAAGGTATATTTATACAAAAAAAGAGGGCTAACCTTTTTAGGCAGCCCCCTTTTCAAATTTATTGCCTGGAAGATGTATTAGTTTACCTTTACAATCTTTTCATTTGTGGTACTGCCGCCTGATATTATCCGCAGAATATATACCCCTGCAGGTAAATTATTCCCGGTAATTTGTAATATATGCTTGCCTGCATTCTGCATATCATTTACAAGGGGCATTATTTCTTTACCGTTTATATTATAAATCGCTGCTGTTACTTGCTCGTTAGTAGCGGTAGTATAGGTTATTGAAGTATTGCTGTTGAATGGGTTGGGGCTTATCAATATTTCACTTATTTGGTTTTCGACGGGGCCTATACCTGTGGTTTTTAAATTAATGGTAACAGAGCCTGTATCGGTTGTAGTGCAATTCGAAGAGTTTGATACAACCATAGCAACTTTATACGTACCATTTGATGAATAAGTATGCGTTGGGTTTGGCACAAGCGAAGTGCTACCATCGCCAAAAGCCCATACATAGGTAGAGAGGGTAGAATCGGAAACAGTGAATTTTACTACGCCGCTCGAATCCGGCGTGCCAATAGTTATAGTTACTACAGGTGGCAGGTTAACGGTTACTATCACGGAACCGGTACTGCTGCACATCGAGTCAGCCACCGTTAAAGTATATGTGGTTGTTACAGTTGGGCTTACCAATGGATTTGAAAGGGTAGAAGTAAAACCTGCCGGATTTGAAACCCAGCTATAGGTATTGCCGCTTATAGCTGTTCCGCCCATAGTTGCCGAACTGCCAATACAAATTGATTGGTTGGAACCTGTAATAGCTGCCGGGCCTGGTTTAGCAGTAATAACTACCGAAGCGGTATCACTGCACCCGCCGCTATTGGTTATCGTTAAGTAATAAGTAGTAGTAGCAGAAGGTGTAACATTAGGGTTGGAAAGTGTGGATGTAAACCCGGATGGGTTTGACGTCCATGAATAAGAAAAGCCACTCACAGCCGTAGCACCAATACCAACAGAATTGTAAGCGCAAATTGTTTGCGGTGTACCTGCATTGGCCACAGGAGGGGAAGTAATGGTAACCGAAACCGTATCAATGGTTTTACAGCCATATCCGTTGCCTTCGGTAAGGGTATATGTTGTGGACACGGTAGGGCTTACGCCTGGGTTGGCGCTTGCACTGCTGTAGCCGGAAGTTGAAGACCATGAATAAGACGTGCCACCGCTATAGGCTGCGCCGCCGAGGCTTACGCTATTGCCAATACATATTTGCTTATTGACGGCGCCTACATGGGCAGGCGGCAGGATTATTACAAAAGATGAACTTACTGAATCGCTTGCTACGGAATCAAGGGCAACGCCGTTTGGCGATGTGGCCCATGCTACAATGGTGTCGTTGCCACCATAGTTGAAATTATAACTAAGGGTTACTGTTGTTGAACTATCATAGGCAAGGTTTCCTTTAAAGGTATCGGCAGGCTGGGTTATTCCGTTTATTGACCAGTTAATAATGTCGCTTTCAAGGGTGCCTAAGCCTAAGTTTTTTAAAGCGAGTTTAATATTCGTATTCCCGCCGCAAATATTGCCGGAAGGGTATTTCACAGCAGTTAGCGTGGCCCCGTTGTACGGGATGCTAAGTTCAATAGCCCCAATAGTCGGGGACGTATGCCTTGCAGTGCCGTCATAGTCTTTAGTGATGCCGGTAATGGCAATACCCTTGCCGAATAATAGCTTATTGCTCACGTGCAGGTCGGTAGCGCTTGTATAGCCGGGGTCTATTGAAATGGTATGTACTGCGCCTGACGCCTTGATATACGCCTTCAGGGTAGTATAGTTTGTAGCCGTCATACCGGCGCCTGTACCCACAAGATTAGTACCCGATGTGTAGAGGTTGTTGTAATCTACGCTGTCGTAACTGGTAGTAGCAGAGGTATTATCCATAGCATATCCGCCGCCGGCATTTACAAAATTGTTGTTCTCAATGGCTAAATGGCTATTGGCAGTAGCAGGATAAAATACATTTGCAGAATAAAAAGCAGCGCCCGCAGTATTTGTATTATACATATTCACATTATTAAAATATATATCCTGATAGGTGCAACCCACAATATAAATACCATAAGGGTTGACATAACCTGCAGTACCCTGCGAAATGGAAATAAAATTATTGTATATTTCATTTTGGTAGTGGGCTGTTCCTATACAGGTAGTAGAATATATTCCATATTCATTTCCGGTACCCTGTATATTGTTTCCTGATACATTGAGTTTGTTATCACAATTTTCAAGGGCAATCCCACTATATTCATAGTAGCCCCCAACCTGGGCATAGTTGCCTATCAGGTTGTTGAATACGCTTGCATTGGTTTGGTATTGAAGATACAAACCATCGTAGTATGCGTTTTCAGATGTGTTATTAGTTATTACATTATTCAACTGCTCACCTGTACCGGTTCCTGTTCCCTGCAGGTATATGCTATATCCGTTATATGTGAAAACATTATTGTTTATCGTAATATTTGAATCTAAATCGCCTGCATACCCAAAGCCATACATACCTGCGGCGCCGGCAATGAGAAGTGAAGGGCTTGTAGATTTAGACAGGCCATTAAAACTGTTATTGGTAAACGTAATGTGCTTGCTGGAAAGAATATTTACTAAAACCGTTGAATTTGCTTTGCCGGTGCTTTGGAAGGTGATTTGCTTAAACGTAATATATGAAGCGCCGGTTAGCTGAACAACGTAATCGGCGGCAGTGGTGGTGGCATATTCCCATATCACCTTTGAGCTATCGCCCGCCTGGCTTTGAAACGTCAGGGTATTGGTAGCGGATAGGTTGGGTATTGCGCCTATTGTTACCTGCTCGGTATAGGTGCCACTGACAATATTAAAGGTTACCGGCCCGCACATTCCGCGTGTGGTAATATCGGCTACCGCACTGGCAATGGTGCTATAGGCGCCCCCGGAACCAATAGTAAATGTACCGCTTAACCCCTGTATGATGCCTGATGACATACTTGTATCATTACTTGTATTAGTATCTACAGCGCCATTGGGGCTATATGTCCATGCTTTAACGGAATAGGTAGTACCGCTTGAGAAAGTATAACTGCCTATTTTTACAATGCCTGACAAACTTGTTGCAATAGAGCCTGTCCACAGAAAAGCTGTTTGGCTTATGCCATTCACGCTCCAACCTATATTTGCAGAGGAGAGAGTAGCTAAACCAAAATTAGCGATAGAAACATATACGTCAGAGGCGGTAGTTTTACAAAAATTAGAGGTCGGGCTGTCAATAGCTATTACCCCGGCGTCATTGGGGGGCAGGGTAAATTCATTGGCGCCAATGCAGGGTTTAGTGGCATTTCTTGTTACGCCATAAAAATCAACCGTATCGCTAACAGGCGCTCCCGCCTGGTAGCATTGGGCAGCCGTAGCATACAGGGCAGTTTTGGTTGTTGAAAACCGTGGATTGGCAAATACTGAAAGGTTATCTATGCCTGTGTAGGCCGTCCAATTTGCAATAGTATAGTTGGAACCGCCATAGCCGCCTAAAATAGTTCCTGTAGTGTACCAGTCGTTATTATCAACAGAATCCAAGGATATAGTATTTGCAAAATTTATGGCAATACCCCCCCCTGAATTATAAGAGATATTATTGTAAAAATTAACGGATGTCAGGTTATAGTTAGAGTTAAAATATATGCCGGCAGAAGCTGTGGCAGCCCCTGTATTTGTAATGAGGATACTATTATAATAAAAATTGGCAAGATAAACTGCGCCTGGCACATAAATGCCATATCCTGCTGCCCCACCGACTGAAATCATGTTATTGGCAATAAGCGAAGTTTTGCCAGAAGACCCAAGCGCGGCAATATAAATCCCAACCCCACCTTTGGCCATATTTATATAGTTTCTGTTTAAGGAGATTACGGTATCATTGCGGATATATATGCCCATTGGCGTAATGGCCCCTGCCCCCCCGGTAACTGGTGTAGCCAAAATATTAGTAATAGTATTTTGGTTTATAGATATATTGTATCTGTTGTAGATATAAATACCATCCACATAAGTGCTGTCAATTAAATTATTAACGATATTATCATAAATACCCACCTTGCCCGCTTTGCCGGTTCCTGAATAATTGAGATAAATGCCATAGCTGCCGTATTTGATAGTATTATTTGCTATAGTATTCGATGAATCAACGTCAACCAAAGCGCCCCCGGTACCATAAGTGGTGGCATGCGAAGAATAAATAACCTCTCCATAACTTCCAATAACAGGGGCTGCGGTAAGTTTAACCCCCATGAGGATACAGTTATCTATTGTATTGTGGCAGGCGCCGCTATCAATTTTTAAAACCACCGCGCTGCGGTCTGTGCCGGTTCGTTCGATAGTCATCCATTTGAAGGTAATATAATTGCAGCCTGAAAAAGCCAAAGCCCACGAAATAGGTTTAGGCTGGTTGCCCGTACCGATTGAAGCGGTTTCGAGGGTTACCGTGGTACTGTCATGCCCAACGGATTGGAATGTAATGGTATTGGCGGCCGATGCGCCTTTTATGGCGTGTACCGTTACCGTTTCATTATAGGTACCGGAGTCCACATTAATGACCACAGGGCCATTCACGCCATTTTTTACCAATGAATCCAATGCGGCATTGAAACCGCTAAAGTTACCGGATGCCCCGATAGAATAGGTACCGCTATATTGCCCATAAGATGCAAGCGTTCCGCATAAAATAAATAGCAGGGATGCGGCATAGCGTACCAATTTTCCCATTTTTGTCATTCCTCTCATTTGTTTAATTATTTTGTACTGTTTTTTAGTTAATAAGTCTTTTCTACAATTAAGCTGTAAAATTACAATTTTTGCTATTATTGTTTTAATATTCTTTCTTCCAAATATTACCCGGCTTAATATTAATGAATATTAAGATTGCTTATGCTTTGTATCTATTATTATCAATTCTTGTGATTATTGCTCTCATAACATTACCTGACTTATACTATAAAAAATCATAAACCGGGGCAGACAAAATTTGGGACATTTTTTACTACAAGCAAAATATGCTTCATCATTCCCTATACTTTGTTAATTTTGCCACGGCAATAATTAAATTTATGGAAAGGGACGAAAAGGTTTTTCAACTGATAAATAAAGAACTCGGCAGGCAGCGTAACGGGCTTGAACTGATAGCTTCTGAAAATTTTGTAAGCAAGCAGGTTATGGAGGCGGTAGGCAGCTGCCTCACCAATAAATATGCCGAAGGGCTGCCGGGCAAACGCTACTATGGCGGCTGCGAGTGGGTGGACGAGGTAGAAAACCTTGCCATAGAGCGAGCAAAGCAACTTTTCGGGGCAACCTGGGCCAATGTGCAGCCCCATAGCGGCGCACAGGCCAACGCCGCGGTGATGCTTGGCGTAATAAAACCAGGGGATAAGATTTTAGGGTTTAACCTAAGCCACGGGGGCCACCTGACGCATGGCAGCCCGGTAAATTTTTCAGGTAAACTATATGTGCCTGCCTTCTATAGCGTAGAGCAGGAAACCGGACTTATTGATTGGGAAAAAGTCGCCGCCAAGGCCCGTGAAGAAAAACCAAAACTGATTATTTGCGGCGCCTCGGCCTATTCAAGGGACTGGGATTATAAAAGGTTAAGGGAAATAGCCGATGAAGTGGGGGCGCTGCTAATGGCGGATATTGCACACCCGGCTGGGATTATAGCCGAGGGGCTGCTTAACGACCCAATGCCGCATTGCCATATAGTAACCACTACCACCCATAAAACACTGCGCGGGCCACGCGGAGGCATGATAATGATGGGCAAGGATTTTGAAAACCCCTGGGGCGAAAAAACCATGAAGGGCGAACCTAAAATGATGAGCGCCGTGCTTGATGGCGCTGTATTTCCGGGTACGCAGGGCGGCCCGCTGGAACACGTTATTGCCGGAAAAGCCGTAGCGTTCGGCGAGGCGCTGACCGGTGAATATACGGCATATATAAGCCAGGTTGTAAAAAACGCACAGGCTATGGCCAAAGCCTTTACCGGTAAGGGATATAATATCATTACCGGCGGTACTGACAACCACCTGATGCTGATAGACCTCCGTAATAAAAACATATCGGGCAAACTGGCAGAAAACACCCTGGAAAAAGCCCACATCACCATAAACAAAAACATGGTGCCGTTTGACGATAAATCGCCATTTGTAACATCCGGTATGCGTATAGGCACACCGGCCATTACTACACGGGGCATGAAAGAAGAACAAATGGTACAGGTAGTAGAACTGATAGATGATGTACTGATAAATATTGACAACGAAACCCGCATAGCCGAAGCCGGTAAAAAAGTAAATAAACTGGCGGCGGAGTTTGGGTTATATTAGGCGGAAAAGTTAATAGGTTATTCAGTTACTAAGTTATTAAGACGGCCTATTACACCTTAACACCTTAATAAGCATCAACTAATTACTTATGCCCCGCTTCCAAATGGAAAACCAAAAACAAGAGTGGCTTAAGTACATAAGCTGTAAAGAAGTATAGCGCCAGTGCGGTGGTAAATACAATTAACGTACCGGTGATAAGCCATAGAAAAAGCCTTTTATTGTAAATCCTACCGCAGTTTGTACAATAGATGGCGTTTGTGGCCACAGGGTGGCTGCACAGTTCACAATCCTTGAGGTCCACATCCGAAGGGTATAATTTGCCACATTCGGGGCAATATTCGAGGTCGGTATCGGAAATATGCCCGCAATACTTGCATTGTTTTAGCAAACCCATGTTGTAACTCTAATTAATCTGGCAAAGTTATTGATTATAATAAGCAGGTGGAATAAAAAATAGTTTTGAGGTTTAAAATTTGATTATCAATATAATGAATATGAGATATTATATAAATATTAACAAGCAGGGAACAAGATTTGCATTTAATCTGCGTTAATTTTTGTACTTTTGTACTGATTTAACCAAAACCTTTGGCTAACTATACATGAAAACATACGAGAAAAGGAAATTTAAGTATGATACCAAGGACACACCCGGCCTTGTTTTCAGGGAAATAAAGCGTAAAGCTGACAGGTACTTTGCTATGAACCATATACCGAGGCACGGGAATGGCTTTTTGGTAGTAAAAGTAGTGGTTTTGGTTGCCATCATGGCGCTATCTTATGTAGGTATATTGTATTCACACTCCTTTATACAGTTGTTTCTATCTTATACAATATTCGGCTGGAGCGGCCTTGTAATGGGTATAAACCTGGGCCATGATGCCGCCCACCATTGCGTAACCGGCAACAAAAAAGCGGATAAACTGATATTTTCCCTTGTTTTCGGCATACAGGGGCTTAGTACCTGGATATGGCAGCTAAGGCACAACGGCAGCCACCATATTTTCCCAAATGTATATGAGGCAGATACCGACTTGGAAATAACCCCCCTTATTTATCTTGATAAACACCAGGAAATGCACTGGTACCACCATTATCAGCATTTATACGCCCCATTCCTGTATATGTTTTTCTCGCTCGGGTGGATATTCTTTGCTGACTTTATGTTTTATTCTGAAAAAAAGCACGCCAATATCACTGTATATAAGTTCCCTGCCATTGAATATGTAAAATTGGTAGTGGTGAAAATCATATATATCGCAGTTTATTTGGCCATTCCTATTATGATATTGCCTTTATCCATCCCTGTTATCCTTACGGCATTTTTCCTCATGCACTTTTGCGTTTCGCTGTTTCTTACGTTTACCTTCTTTATATCCCACCACGTTACGGAAGTACCTTATATAGAAACCCGGCCTGAAAACCTATCGGTACCCGATTCGTGGACTGCACACCAGATAAATACTACAATTGACTTTAACCCTGACAGCAAATTCGCCAATTTTATATTCGGCGGCTTCAATATCCATATTGCCCACCACCTGTTCCCTGAAGTGAGCCACGTACACTATCCAAAACTTACCCGTATTATAAAAGAAACGCTGGAGGAGCACAATTTGCCCTGGTATAAATCGTTTTCCTTCTTTGACGGCGTAAGGTCGCACCTTATCCATTTAAGGAATATAGTGCGTGATGCGGACGTAAACAGTGAAGAAGAACGGCAACATACGCTGGCCCATTCATAAGCTTTATAAAATCAGTAAACTGGACAACCTGATAATACCTTTTAAAGCCCTGAAAATAAATTTCAGGGCATTAAGTTGGGTATTTGTTATAGTAGCAATAAGTGCAAATACACACGTGGGGGCCCAAACCGGCGGTTCGCATGACAAAATCACCCCTGATACAGCGCATTTAAAATTGAATGACAGTATAGCCCGCCAGAAGGATGCCATAGACATACTTGCCTATTGGTTTCACAGGCAAAGGAGCTATGAAAAAGACACTACGGAAAAAAAAGCAGGCAAACTCTTTCTTTCAGTTCTCCCGGGTATCGGCTATGCCGATGAGAATGGTTTTTCGGTAGTAGCCAATGTAATTGGTGCATTTTATACAAGTGAAGGCAAAGACGCGAATATTTCATCTGTATCCATTGCGCCTAATATTACCCAAAAGAACCAGTTTATATGCCCGTTAGTATCTGATGTATGGACAAAGGGCAATAAACTTGATTTTTTAAGCGACCTGCGTTATTATATCTATCCCAGCGTAACGTATGGCCTGGGCGGTAATACTACCCTTGCCGATGCCGACAAAATTAATTACCAGTTTATCCGTTTTTACCAGCAGGTATTAAAAGAGCTTGCGCCGGATTTAGTCGGCGGTATCGGTTATAACCTCGATTATCATTACGATATAAAAGATAATATTGGCGGAACTTATGAAGGGGGTGGGATAACCGATTTTTCAAGGTATGACGGTGGCCATATTAATCCAACTTCTTCCTCTTCTGGCTTATCGGTTAATTTATTATATGATACCAGGCGGAATTTAATTAATCCTGTGGGAGGTGGTTCGTATGCCAATATTTTCCTACGCCAGAACCTTACAGCTTTGGGAAGCGATGCCAACTATGAAACGGTGCTGTTAGATTTCAGGAAATATTTTCGTTTTCCTTACAATTCACATAATGTATTGGCGATATGGAATTTTTATTGGCTTACTATAGGCAATAACCCACCCTACCTTGACCTGCCCAGTACCAGTTGGGACACCTACTCGAGCAGCTGCCGGGGATACCCGCAGGACAGGTACCGGGGCCGGAATATGCTTTACCTTGAAGCGGAATACCGGATGAGCCTGTCGCGCAACGGCCTTTTTGGGGCAGTGGTATTTAGCAATTTACAGGCATTTAGCCAGGAATGGCCAAATAATTCAATTAATACCCTCATTCCGGCAGTAGGCGCCGGGTTCCGTTTTAAAATCAATAAGCTGTCGAATACCAATTTCTGCCTTGATTATGGAATTGGCAGAGATGGTGGGACTGTTTTCTTGAATTTGGGTGAATTGTTTTAATCGAAGCTATTTCCTCCGGTCCATATCCCCAAAACCCGTTTTTTTCACTGAAACCTTACATCTGTAATATGTAAGTTATTGTGCTATTAACCTCCAAATTATAAGCTGCTAAATTTGCCAGCAAACAAACGGATGCAAATTTATGAACAGTGAATGGTTACAAATGACGGCGAAGAAATACATACAGGCAGGCCAAGGGTTACCCATTGGACTTTGGGGCAAAGGCAAAAGCGCTTTTGCACTTTCATGCCTTTTATGCTTTTTATTTATATGTATGTATGGCATTGCAAGCGCACAGGCCTATGCCGCAAGTGATGAAACCCCGCCTGCTATAAAAATAGACAGTACGCATACAAAAGCCAACGACAGCATTTCGCGCCAAAGGGACATTAATGATGTATTTGCTACTTGGTTTCACCAGCAAAGGAGCTATGAAAAAGATACCTCCGCCAAAAAAGCCCATAAACTATATGTTTCCCTGATACCCGGTATAGGGTATGCCGAGGAAAATGGCTTTTTTATTACAGCTGAGGTCATTGGCGCATTCTATACGAGTAATGATAAAGACGCCAATATTTCGTCAATAACCGTAGCGCCGGACGTTACGCAAAAAAAGCAGATTATACTCCCGATAGTAACCAATATCTGGACCCCCGGGAATAAACTTGATTTTCAGAGCGACATCCGTTATTATTTGTACCCCAGCATTACCTATGGACTTGGCGGCAATACTACCCCTGCCGATTTAGACCCGATTAATTACCAGTTTATCCGCGTTTACCAGCAGGCGCTTAAAAAACTGGCCCCGGACCTGGTAGGTGGTGTTGGATACAACCTCGATTACCACTATGATATACAAGAAACCCCTACCGCTTCAGACGTTGAGGGGGGCAAAGAAACTGATTTTGAAAAATATGATGGCGGCCACGTTTTACCTACTTCATCCTCGTCTGGTTTATCTTTAAACCTGCTGTATGATACCCGCCGCAACCTCCTGAACCCTGTGGCCGGAGGTACCTACGCCAATATATTCCTTCGCCAAAACCTTACCGCGCTTGGCAGCAATACAAATTATGAATCAGCCCTTTTAGATTTTAGAAAATATTTCCAGTTTCCTTACGGTTCACGGAATGTATTGGCCTTCTGGAACTACTACTGGCTAACCTTTGGTGGCCCACCCCCTTATCTCGACCTGCCAAGTACCAATTGGGATACTTATGCCACCAGTGGCCGGGGCTATATACAGGACAGGTTCCGGGGCAGGGACATGATGTACCTTGAGGCTGAATACCGTATGAACCTCTCTAAAAACGGCCTTTTAGGCGCCGTGGTTTTTAGCAATTTACAGGCCTTTAGCCAGGAGTGGCCCAATAATTCCATTAATACCCTTATCCCAGCAGTGGGCGCGGGTTTACGGATTAAAATGAATAAACTTTCAAATACTGCATAGACTATGGCTATGGCAGGGACGGGGGCAGCGTTTTCCTAAACCTGGGCGAGATATTTTAATGAATTTGAAATCATTGTTGGCGGGGAAAAATTTCCGGTTTTCTCATAAAATGCTGCGTATAAAATATATTTAAACAGACCGCCCCATACGTGGCTTGCTTTTGCCGGTTGGTTTTTTCTACAAACATTACCAGATACCCCAGATGTTTGCAACAAATATAACGGCACAGCCTCTTTATAGCTTGCCAGCCTGATTATATTGCACTGATTTTTATATAGTTCTTACAGCACCCCTTCATCATAGGCCAACTCGCCATGCAAGGCCAAATCAAGCCCTTTATCTTCTTCTTCTTCAGATACTTTTACCCTTGTAATGAAATTAATGATAAAGAGCATCCCGTAAGTAAAAATAAAGCCCCACGCTGCACCCATTAGCACTGCAAAGCATTGCATACCAAAGAAACCGGTTCCGCCAAGCAACAGCCCGTCGGCGCCGGTAGCATTTACAGCTTTTGTAGCAAATACGCCAAGTAAGACGGTACCAAGTGCGCCGCCAATACCATGAACGCCCCAAACATCAAGCGCATCGTCCCAGCCTATTTTATTTTTCAGGTTTACAGCCAGGTAGCATACTATACCAGCGGCAGTGCCAATAATAGCGGCGGAGGGCAAAGTAACGAAGCCTGCAGCCGGGGTAATGGTAGCAAGCCCGGCCACAGCGCCCGTGAGCAACCCGACAAATTTTGGTTTCCGGGCCATGCCCCACTCAATAAACAGCCAAACAATAGCTGCAAAAGAAGCCGCTACATCGGTATTGATAAAAGCCTGGCCTGTAATGGCATCAACGTCAAGTTCGCTACCGGCATTGAAGCCATACCAGCCAAACCACAATAAACCCGTCCCTATTGCAATTAATGGCACGCTATTGGGGGGCGATTGGGTATCCCTGCGCTTGCCCACGTATATTATTGAAGCTAATGCTGCAAACCCAGCAGTGGTATGTACCACTATGCCACCGGCAAAATCGAGGACGCCCCATTTGGCAAGGAGCCCATGTCCCCATATCATGTGTACAAATGGGTAATATACAAACAAAAAGATAT
>Ga0206800_1087_pt1 | contig 13007 bp, 10 predicted proteins | sample Alteio_BWOrgCont_64_FD_152898 | JGI IMG/M metagenome (GOLD analysis project Ga0206800, IMG submission 152898) | Enriched cells from forest soil in Barre Woods Harvard Forest LTER site, Petersham, Massachusetts, United States -... | ecosystem: Environmental > Terrestrial > Soil > Temperate forest >... | reverse complement strand
TCCGCCTCGACAATAAAGGCGTAACCGTAGAAGCCAAACAGCCGGAACTGGTGGGGGCGTAAGTATCAGCGCTTATTCTCCCCCATATAATCCGGTATCAGAAACTTTATATTCCCCAATAGGGAATACGAGCTTAAATCCAATATTTCGGCCCATATTGTATATACCCTGGCTTTGCTGGGTAACGGTAACAGGTTCGGCGTTGTATGCCAAAAAGTATGCGTTGTGGCTTAAATGGTCGGCATAGGCAAGGTTGGTAAGGTTTGTGCAGTTGATAAAAAACGAGCATATCTGCCTTCCGGTTTTACGGTTAATAAAATTAGTCCCTATACCTGCATTGTATAAAGTATAGGCGTAGGAGGGCAGTTCGGTATTCAGTTCGCTATAAATATTATTTTGCGCCCAGTATTTATCCTGCCCAAATGTAATGTAAGTCCCCCTGAAAATGGAGTTATGCCTGTCATTTAGCTTAAATTTTACTTCCGTAGTCAAGCGGGGCGCCGGCGTCAGCGGTACGTGGTCGGTTGAATCGGTTTGGTTAGGCATATATGAATAGATATAAGTAAAGCCGTTATCTATTTCCAGCCATTTGGTATTGGCAGGGTGTATATTGAAATACGCCGAAACCCCTGCAATGATGGCAGTATTGGACAGGAACTGGAAAACGGGAAAGTCCTGTAGAATTGAATCGCCTCCTTTTTTGCTTGACAGCCTGTCGGAAAATATAAAGTTGTTTATGTAGTTGGCAAACCCATCCACCTCAAAACTAACGTCCCGGCCATTATTTCCGTAAGCTATATCGGCTTCATATCCCTGTTCGGCTTTAAGGTTTATATTTCCTAATATATAAGCATTAGCGCCGGCATTTTCCGCGTTAGAGTTTAATTCCTGTACGGACGGGGCGCGGTAACTTTTAGCCAGGTTTATTTTTACATAATTATTTTCCGGTAACTGGTACGATGCGCCTATGCTCCCAGAAACCCCGGTGAATACATCGCTAAACGCAGCGTATTGTTGATAGGCCCCCGGCGTGCCTGCCTGAACTATAGCCTGGCTCGAAGTATTATAATTAGCCAGGTACATTGATTGCCCGGTTATATCCCTCATATCATAACGCAACCCGCCGCTCAGGGTAAGGTTTTTGTAGTCCTTTTCCAAAATGGCATACCCTCCTATATCAAAATCATTATAATTTGGTATTTCTGAAAAGCGGATATACGGGGCGGGCGGTTCAGGGGCATTCTCCCCGAATTCATACATTCCGTTAATGCCGGTAGTGAATTTCAGGCCCGAACTATCGCCTGCTACCTGGTATTTGAACGAATATGGGACATCATGCACCGTTATATCATATTCGGCAATAGTACCTGTGTCTATTTCCTGGCGGTGGCTCTGCGTATAGCCAATATCCAAACCGAATTTTCCTTTGCCGGCATTAATGCTGTTTTGCCACCAAACCTCGTCATGGTCTAGCACCTGGTAGCCTGCTATATTGGGATAATAAGACAAAAAATTGGCTTTGTTCGGGAATAATTGCCCATTTTGGGGAATATCGAACTCAAACTGCCCGGTAGCGCTGTCGCGGTTGCCGTCGGGCACTTCAATTTCGCGGTGAAGGGAACTGACTGATAAATGGGAATAACCCCAGCTTTTGTCTATTCCAATCACCCCCCTTACAAAACTCTGATTGAAAGCCGTACCCCACACATAGCCGTCTTTTGGGTCATGATAGCAATGGGCCTCTTCGTTGCTAGCCCTAACATCCCAAACAAAACCATTATTGTTGCCGCCAATATCTTCCGAGTTTCCAATCATCCCGTTATTCGTTTGATATTCGGTAAGTACACTTCCCTGCACCGTCCCGTTTCCGGCAAAAGGTTCCGGCTTGAAGCTGACGACCCCGGCTATAGCATTGGCGCCGTATTGCAAAGAAGCTGCGCCCCTGATAATTTCCACATCATATACGGCATACGGGTCAATCAAAATACCATGTTCATCGCCCCATTGGAAATCTTCCTGCCTTTCACCGTTGAAAAGCGTCAGTACGCGATTGTACCCCAGGCCATTAATTTCAGGTTTGGAAATACCCGGCCCCTCGGTGATTTCTGTAATACCGGGCTGGTGGGCTATGGCATCTACGGCATTGGTTGAAGATTGCCGGAGAAGCATATCATTGGTAACAACAGTAACAGGCACAGGCGAACGCAAAAGGGTGGTTTGGTTGCCCAATGCTGTGATAACAGCCTCCCGGAGAGAATTAGTGGAAGGCTCCAAAAAAATAGTTAATAAAGGTGCAGCTTTCACTGTAACAGATTTATAACCAATATAGGAGATACGCAGGCTATCCACTTTTCCAGTTTGTGCCAATGTAAAATATCCCCCATTATCGGTAGTTGTGCCTGCTTGTGTACCTGGAACAGTTACATTTGCACCAACAAGGGGTTGCCTGGTTCCTGCATCCGATACTTTTCCTTTTATTATATCCTGTGCTAAAGCAAAATTAGCGAACACGATAAAGAATGCCATGAGGGCAATAATGTGTAATTTTAAAAACGCCATTTTAATCATTGTATTTTGGTATTAAATATTATGGCGCAAAATTGCGCGCAATGATTTTACTGTACAATCCCGCAGATAGTGTATTTTGATATACCGCAAATAGGGTAGTAACTACCTTCAATATAGATAAAACGGGCAACACAAAAAACCCCGAAAGCTATAAAAACTTGCGGGGTTTAAAGGGGCCTTATTCAATGAAAAAAGGCGCAAAGCCTTTGTGATAGCGCCTTTATATCTTATTCAATCCCCTTCATTTCAGTATCAGAAGTTTTATGCCCGCCAATAGGGAAAAGTAGTTTAAAACCTATATTCCGGCCCATATTGTAAATACCTTCGCTGGGTATAGTTACTACGGCCGAGCCTTTGCCATAGTTAGCCGGGGGAAGGGCAGAGTATTGGGACGTGCCGTTGTATTCCCAAAAATACTGCATACGGGATGTATGGTCAATATAAGCAAGGTTGGTAAGGTTGGTGCAGTTCACGTAGAATGAGCATATTGTCCCCCCGGTTTTGCGGTTAATAAAATTAGCGCCTATGCCGGCATTATATAAAGTGTAAGGAACGGAAGGCAATTCGTTATATAGCGCACTATAAATGTCGTTTTGCGCCCAGTATTTTGCCAGCCCAAATGCAAAGTACGTTTTCCTGAGAATTGATTTATGCCTGTCATTCAGTTTAAACTTAACCTGTGAAGTTAAGCGGGGCGCAGGCGTCCAGGGTACGTGCAGGGTAGAATCCGAACTGCCCTGGTGGAGAAAATAGGAATAGGTATAAGTGAACCCATTATCCAATTCGAACCATTTTGAACCGGCGGGGTGTATATTAAAATAGGCTGTTACCCCCCCAATAATAGCATCAAAAGCCTGGTATTTATATACAGGCGCATTATCATGTACAGAATCTCCCGTCCCATTATAGTTGCTAATCCGGTTATCAAATATAAAATTGGCTATATAGTTAGCGAAACCATCCACTTCAAAATTAATGTCCCTGCCATTATTTCCATAAGCCACATCCGCTTCATACCCCGATTCTGCTTTGAGGTTAGGGTTGCCCTGCCTGTAAATATTGGCAGGGTCGAGTTCGTTACTTGTTAATTCACTGATGGAAGGGGCGCGGTAACTTTTTGCAATGTTTAACTTTACGTAGTTATATTCAGGCAGCAAATATGTTCCACCTATGCTTCCAGATAATCCGGTGTACGAACGGTCAAATCCGGGGAATTGTTGCGTGGCCCCCGGCGTCCTTTCCGGCACTACTGCCTGGCCTGGGGTATTAATATTGCTTAGGTACATTGATTGGCCGGCAATCCCCCTGTAATCGTATCGCAGGCCGCCGCTCAGGGTAAGGTTTTTATAATCCTTTTCCAAAATACCATATCCGCCTATATCGAAATCAGTATAGTTGGGTATCTCAAAGTCGCCGATATATGGTGCAGGCGGTTCAGCGGCATTGTTTTCAAATTCATATATCCCGTTAACGCCCCCAGTGAACTTCAGTCCTGAACTATCGCCTGATATTTGATATTTGAATGAGTACGGAATATCATGCACGGTCATGTTTTCGGCAGCTATTGAGCCGGAGTCTATTTCCTGGCGATGGCTCTGGGTATAGCCAATATCCGCCCCGATAGTCCCTTTGTTGAGGTTAATGCTGTTTTGCCACCAAACCATATCATGGTCCAAAACCTGGTAAACAGAAATATCAGGATTGTAAGAGAAAAAATTAGCCCTTGTTGGGAATACCTGCCCGGTACCAGGTATCAACGTTCCCACTAAGGCGGGTGACGGGGCGTTTGAATTTGAATAATATTGTGGGCTTCCGTAACCATTGCTTTGGGGGTTATCAAACTCAAATTTTCCGGTGGCACTGTCGCGGTTGCCATCAGCGATTTCGGCCTGGCGGTGCAGGGTGCTAAATGACAAATGTGAATAGCCCCATGATTTTTCAAAACCAACAACTGCCCTTATATTATCCTGGTTATATGCAGTTCCCCATACATATCCGTCCTTTGGGTCCGAATAACAATGGGCTTCTTCATTGCTTGCCCTAATACCCCATACAAAGCCATTATTGTTCCCCGCCACATCGAAAGATGTGCCTATCATGCCGTTATTAGTTTGATATTCTGTAAGCACACTACCCTGTATAGTACCGCTCTGCGGCAAGGGTTCCGATTTGAAGCTTAACACCCCAGCCACAGCATTAGCGCCATATTGCAGGGAAGCAGGCCCCCTTATAATTTCGGCATTATATACCGCATAAGGGTCAATGAGGATACCGTGCTCATCGCCCCATTGGAAATCTTCCTGCCTTTCACCATCAAAAAGTGTTAATACGCGGTTGAACCCCAGCCCATTAATTTCTGGTTTGGAAATGCCGGGCCCTGTAGTAATTTGATTAATACCAGGCTGTAAGGCTATGGCGTCAATCACATTTGATGAAGCCTGCTGAACCAGCATATCATGTGTAACAATTGTAACCGGCTCCGGGGCGCGCAGCAGGGTTGTTTTGTTGCCTAAAGCCGTAATAACTACTGCCTGCAAGGAGTTAGCAGAAGGCTCTAAAAAGATAGTAAGTGAAGGCCTGGCTTTGACTGTGATTGTATTGTAGCCGATAAAGGAGATTTGAAGGCTATCCGCTTTTCCGGTTGGGGTAAATATAAAATAACCGGAAGTATCGGCAGTGGCGCCAATTTGCGTCCCCGGCACTATTACTATTGCGCCTATTAGGGGCGCCCTCGTTACCTTATCAAATATATACCCTTTTATGGTACCCTGTGCCGTTGCAAAATTGCAAAGCGCCAAAAATGATAGGATGAAGGTAATAGTTTGTATTTTGAATAATCTTTTAACGGACATTATAGTTTGTTTTAATAATTTGTAAAATAGATATACACGTTGCACCGGCACATAGCAAAACAGGTTAATTAAACCTATAAGCTGCCATGTATGCAACCGCTTAAATGCAGAATAAACAAGTAAAGCCTGTTTGTCTAAACAGACAAGCCTGTTTTATGCAGAAACGTTAGAAATGGGCGGCGCCCGCAATGAAGGATGGTTTAAAGCAAGTGGATTGGTGTGTTGATAGGTCTCAGGTTGTACTATGAATAGAAAACAACCTTCAGGGAAAAATATATCAGGGGTTTGATGTATGCAGGCAGAGAACTCGGCATAGAGGAACTGGCAATGGCGGTGTTTGCCTTCAATTTCTGTTTTACCGGTATCGGAGCATACAGTGTCCTTATGGTGCATCAGTTCATGCACCAATTCTTTGGGTACTATGAGTACCGCAAAAAACAGCGCTAACTGAAATAAGGCTATATGTTTTTTTAGCTTATGCACAAGTTTGCAATAATGTTGCAAATATAGAGTGGTTTTTTGGAAAAAGTGTTGATTTGGTTTTTATTTTATGGCAATCCAACTGTCGGAACACTGCCTTTTGCTAAAACCTATAAGGTTTTTAAAACCTTATAGGTTTAGGTAAGGTTTATTCATAATATTCAACCACCCTATCCACGATTTCAATTTCGTACCCGTTCTGGAATTTTAACCTTTGGGTCCAGTTGCCGGTTTTGTCGTAGATATATTTATACGAATAGGCAAAATCATCCGATTTAACGCCTTTATAATCTCCTTTCCAATTTACATAGTTGCCATTATCGTCATATACGGTTGTGATAGTGCTTATCAATTCCTTAATTCCGTTATAGCCTTCTATTTTAGTATTGTTCCCCTTATCATCCCAGGTGTATTTGTAGCTCAATGTCAGGCTGTCCTTATTGTTATAGTCCTTCATTTCCTCCTGGTTGCCTTTTTTATCGTATTTAAAAGTATATCGGTCAGTTAGTTTATTATCGCCGTCATATTCTTTCGACTCAACCATATAGCCTTTATTGTCATAAGTATAGGTCGTTTTCCCTTTCAGGCTGCCATCGGCATAGTTTGCAACCATTTCGGTTTTGTTCCCTTTTTTATCGAAAGTGCAGGTGGTTTTATCTGATATAGTTTTATCGGCATTATAACCAATGCTACCCTTCAAAAACCCGCTCTTATCATAGCTGCTGACGTATTTATGTTCAAAATTACCTTTCCCGGCTTTGCCCGAATCGCCATAAGTAGCTTTATAAGCCGATTCGGTAAGGGTTTTCACAGCCCCTTTTAAATTATCATTTTGCAGGTCATTTTTAGGGCCTTTTTCCGGCGCCATAAAACCGCATAAGATTAAAAAAGGTAAGAGTATGAGCAGTGTTTTATTCATTTTTTATTGTTTGTTTTATCCGGTGCAAATTTATAACCGGATTTTGGAGATTTGACAGTTTTTGAAAAGTTGAGGAAATCTTACCGGCTACTCCTAATCATTTTAATATTGCGGTTCAATTATCAATTACAGGTGTTTGAGGAGAAAAAAGCTACTTCATAAACTTAACGATGGCCAATACACCGCTTAGTATGGCAATCAATTGAATAACACCACTGACAAACATGGCTTTGTAAATATCGCCTTTCGTTTGTTCTATCTTTAATTCAAGAAGATGGATTTCTTTCTCAACATTACGTACATCCCCTTTAGTAGCAAGCTCATGCGAATCTTTTTTTACACCTTGCTCGATAACCTCCTCCACAACTGCTACAAATTCCGCAGCCCTTGTGTCCGGCATATTCAAATCCTTGCGGAATATATCGTACAACTTTATCTGAATAGTATTCATTTTACAAAAATATACTTTTTATTCAAAAGTAACAAAGACGGCGCTTTTTCAATTCACTATAAAAGCAAATCCTCCAACAATTAACAATTAGCAACCAGCCATCCAACAACTATTCAACCATCACCGCATTTTTCTTTTCTCCGAACCTACCCTGCAAAAACGGGTGGATAAATACAGTGAGTAAAATTACCAAAGCGCCGGTATAAAACCCCCAGTTCAGTTCTTTATATTCTTTAAAGATGAAGGTAGCCATAATAATGCCGTAAACGGGTTCAAGGTTTACGCTGAGGTTGGCTGTGAAGGCGGAAAGGTGCCTGAGCGAGTGCAGCGACAGGGTAAAGGGCAACAAAGTACAAGCCACCGCCAGCAGGCCTATATAACCTATATCGTGGGTAGAAATCTGCATGGAGGCTGTAGGGTTTAGATAAAGATAGAAAGGCAGCAGGGCCGTTAAAAACAATAGGCCGCCTGCAAATTCTATATAGGTCATGCTGAAGGCATGGTGGCTGTCCACCATTCTTTTATTCAATATCGTAAAAATGGAAGCAAACAAAGCTGCCCCCAGGCCAAGGGCAATACCAACAACGTGGAAACCTGTAAAATGAAATATCATATAAATAGCGGGGACTACTATTAAACCTAATAGGATTTCGTGCCGTTTTATTTTTTGCCCATTGATGATTGGCTCCAGAAAGGAGGAAAAAAAAGAACTGGTAGCGAGGCAGCTAAGTGAAACGGATACATTTGCATATTTTATAGCCCCGTAAAAGCATAGCCAATGGATAACCACCATGCAGCCGATACCGGCTATACGCAGGGCATTGGCAGGCGTAACAGTTTTAAGGTTGCGCCAAAGCGCCGGAAAAAACAACATACAGCCGCAAACCATGAGCAGCCGGTACCATACAAGCTGCACCTGCCCGGCAACAATTATTTTGCCTAATATAGCGGTAAACCCCCATAGGAATATGGAAATATGTAGCTGGAAATATGCTTTTTTCTGTTCTGTCAAAATTAGTTATTGGGTTATTGAGTTATAAAGTTATTGAGGAAAGAGCTATTGAGTTAAAACCATCCCTGCTTTCGCCGTTCTCCTTAATAACTCAATAACGAATAACTTAATAACTCTTTACACCGCCGCCGCCTCCCCAATGGCTTTCACCAACCTGTCAAGGTCTTTGGTGGAAGTATATACGTGTGGGGTAACGCGGGTGCCGTGTACGTTTTCGCGGTTGATGCCTACGGTGTGGATTTTGTATTTCCATAACACCACGTCCACATCTTCCGGCTTTTTTCCGGCGATGGAGAAATTGGCGATAGCACAGGAGGTACCGGGTTTCAGGGGCGTATTAATGGTAATGCCGGGCAAGTCTTTTACTTTATCAACCCAATAATTTCGCAGGTAGCGCAATCTTTCCTCCTTACGTTTAGAGCCTATGGCAAGGTGAAAATCAATGGCGGCGTCAATAGCCATTTCGGCTGGGAAGGAGCGGGTGCCAAGCGACTCGAATTTTCTAATATCCGTCTCTATTTTTTGCTTTTCTACAAAGTCGGTATGGTCATTGCCTAGCAGCGTCCAGATGTTTTTTATTTTCTCTTTTTTGATAAAAAGAAACCCGGTGCCAAACGGGGCGCAAAGCCATTTGTGCAGGCTGGTGCCGTAGTAGTCGCAATCAAGGTCGGCGAGGGTATAGTCAATATGCGCGAAAGTATGGGCCCCATCCACAAGTACTTCAATGCCTTTGGCGTGGGCTATTTTGGCAATTTCTTTTACGGGCAATATTTGCCCGGTCAGGTTTATCATGTGGGTAATGTGTACCAGCCGGGTTTTGTCGGTCATTGCGTCGGCGTATTTTTTTATAATGGCCTTATCGTCTTCGGGCGGCAGTTCCAGGTTCAGGTAAACGAGTTTTATGCCTTCACGCAGTTCGCGCTGTTTCCAGGCATTCATCATATTAGGGTAGTCCTGCTTGGTGAGGATTATTTCATCGCCCGCTTTCAGGTTCAGCCCAAAAATAATGGTATTCAGCGCTTCGGTAGTGTTGCGGTTAATGGCGATTTCTTCCGGGTCGCAACCGGCCAGGTCTGCCAGTTTGGTGCGTAGGGGTTCGCGGCCCTGGTCCAGGATTCGCCACATATAGTAGCTGGGGCCGCTATTGCACATCCGCAGGTATTTTTCATGCACCTCCTGCACGGGGCGGGGCTGGGGGCTTACGCCGCCATTGTTCAGGTTAAGAATTTCGGTGGCTACGGTATAGTTTTCGCGTACCCAGCTCCAAAAATCCTCATCCGCCGCAGCCTGTTCGGGCGGCATGGAGGCTATTTTTTTTGAAGCTTCGGCCATGCCTTTCACAAAGGACGGCGCCAGTAAAGTGCCTGCGGCCAGTAAACCGGCCTCTCTTAGAAATTTCCTGCGGTCTGTCATTCTCCAAAATTAGGAATTAAAAATTAAGAATTAGGAATGGGGGAAGAAAAAGTTATTATGTTAATTGGTTATAAGGTTATTGAGGGGGGCAATTGTTCCTTCCCTGCAAGGAAAGAAGCCCCTGCGGGAAAAGGAATATTTTGAAAACGGGAGAAAAACTTTCCCTATACCACAATGCCCGGCTTAATATGGGACATGGCTTTCGCCCTAACTTCCGTGCCGGTATAAAAATATTCCTTCGCGTTTTTTGCTGGGTAGCCTTTGGGTACTATTACTTTAAGGGCGGCTGGATAAATTTTAATTTCCAGTTCCGTACCCATTTTTTTAGGCTCGCCGTCGTAGTGGATTGGGCCTTCTGCCTGGCGGGTGATAAACACTTCCTTTGCTTTATACTAATTGAATGATAGTGTTTTATTTATTTCGTTTAATACTTTAACAAAAGCACTGTTCACCCATTTTTGGAATTCCTTATTATTCGGATTATAATTCGGCAAATAGTTAAGTAGTTTGCTGATGTTAAAGGCGCTATCGTATATCCCGGCCCCTGCTTTAGCGGCATCCCTCGAATTGCAAAACTGCTCGAAATGGCCTTCTACCGGTACCATCAGTACAGGCTTGCCAAGGTACATGGCTTCGCAAACCGATTCAAAACCTGCTGTGCTAATAAAACCCTTCGCACCCGCCATCAGGTCAAGGAATTTCTTGTCATTTATTTTATGAAAATACAGGGTACCGTCATATTTTAATACATCGTCAACATCCGTTCTATCGGTAAAGCAGTGCAGTTCAGTTTCGGGGTGCGCGTTATGCCATGCAATAATATCATCGCTATACCCTTTATTTAGTAAATAAATAAGGAGGTAACCGCCTTCAGTTACATTTGCTTCAAAAACAGCGTCCCTTAGCAATGGCGGCACAATTATAATGTTTTTGGAAGGGTAATTATTTAATGGGTAAAAAGATATGCCAAGCCTCTTAATAGCGCCGATAGCGGTAAGTTCGGTAAAGTTTTTAAGGGACATCCGGTCCAGCGCCCTTCCTTCAGGAAATTCAAAACCGGGGTGATGGTAAATATATTGGTGCGCTACGCAAATAACGGGGCATGGGGGCTTTTTAAAGAAATTGGAAAGCCCTACCACCGGCTCGTAAAAATTGATAATAGCATCAGGTTTATATTTTTCAACCGTTTCGCGGAAAAGCCTGATGCTTTTGATATACCTGCCCAAGCGGAAAGCCGTTTTATAAATTGAAGGCCATATTTTAATTGTCTTCATTTTGGCATCGGTAACAAAATTCGGGCTTTGAAACTGAATGACCGGCGCCTGTACCCGGGTATAAAAGAAATCGGGGAGTTTCCTGTTTTCACTGCTGCCTACCATGATGCAGCATACGTCATACCCTGCTTCCGTCAGCATTTTATACAGGGTTATGGCCTGTGTAAGGTGGCCGCGGCCTTCGCCCTGCACGGCAAACAGTATTTTTTTTGAACGCTCCCCCTCCATTCAATAATACATTCGATAAATTATATTCAGTGCAATTTATCTGTTTTTAAGCTAAAACAATAAAAATTATATTATTTTTGTATAAAGGTGGATTTTATAGAAGGAAAAACATTTGTAAAGGCGAAAAAATGGAAAATCGTGAAAGGGCGGAATTAGATAATTTTAAAAGCGAATTTGAAAGGATTAATAATCTATATCTGCCATTTATATCTGATTATAAAAAACAAACCCAGATTCTATATATATATGTAACTATATTCGCTACATTTTTCTTTGAGTATTTTACAAATTTTGATGGCTTTAAAGGCCGGCTTCCTTTGAGCATTCTTTTTATAGGAATTGCACTCTCAATCTCAATCCTTCTTTTCCTAATATCAAATATCTTAGATAGTTTAAGTCATTTGTTCCTTTTGGAATCCCGCAAGGCTACCTTAGAACAACATATAAACAACCATTTCGGTAACAAGATACTTGTGTGGGACAGTAAAATATTACCTTTTTTTCATGATACAAAGCATATGCATTGGCGTTTTTTTATTAGCCCAGGATGGCTTACTGCTGTATTTTCAACATTTATCTTGAAATTAATCATCTTAGCCCACTGTTTTCTTGTTTTTAAAGCAGCAAATAAGTATTCGATGGAATGCCCTTCGGATACATTCAGCATCCACCTTACTGGTTACATTTTTATCGTCATAATGTTAGTTGCCAGTACTTTTATTTTAAATCAATGGTATTTATTAAATACAATTGGACGTGAATATATTAACAGAAAGGTTTATAAGTTAAGTGGTGTTTATTATAAGAACATAAGGGTAAAGTTTAATTCATTTCCAATAATTATTTTCGCATTAACCTTCTTTTCAGGTTTTTTAATATTTTTCATGGCTGCATTTGATGAGAATGTTTTATTTCCTGGCGGAAAAGCCCAATGCCCATTAATTTACAATTGGTCAGTAATTTTTGGCGATAGTTTATTACTTCCTCTTATAAATTACAAATTAGCCTCCCTAATTACGCAATTTAATAGGTTGTTAAGACGAGAAAAAATATTGTCAATTATAGTTCTTGTTTTAATTTTGTTCCTTTCAATAATAGGCAATTGGTACTCTCATGAATTTTGGCTCCATGATAGGATTACGGATTTTATAAGTACAGACAAGATATCATATACGCTTGTAGGAAAATGGCATTTGATATTTAGTATTATTCAAACGTCTATTCTTTTATTTTTCGTTTATTTGTGGTTTCTTTCGGCCAAATACAACATCCTATATAAGCAATTAAGCAGAATTTGGTGGTTTGTTTTTCCTTTTACTTGTTTATCAATTTTTGATAGCCTAATGAAATATTTTTTCATCTATAAAATTGATTTTCTTTCAGTGTTAGTAAGTGAAAGATTCACCTTTTTAACGCCCATAAGCGCAATAATTGTGCTTATAATTATCAAAGCATTCCACAAAAAAGAACATCATTATCATTCTGTTTAGTTATTTGGTAGTTACGCTATCGAATATATCGCCATGTACCACATAATACCGCTTTCCTGACGATTTCAGGATATAATCGCGGCGGATAGAGAAATTGCCCAATTCAAAAGGCACAACTTCATCAAGGAAATCATCATGGTTGCCACGGATGTAAACCACTTTGGTAGGCTTGCCGCTCATCATTTTCAGCACTAATTTCAAAAAACGGCTATGCTTGCGTTTCCACTCGCCCGATTTCCTAAGCTGCCACCCGTCAATAATATCCCCATTCAGGATAAGGGTTTCGCAGGCATGGTTTTTAAGAAATTTAATGATTTCCT
>Ga0206800_1086_pt1 | contig 13273 bp, 15 predicted proteins | sample Alteio_BWOrgCont_64_FD_152898 | JGI IMG/M metagenome (GOLD analysis project Ga0206800, IMG submission 152898) | Enriched cells from forest soil in Barre Woods Harvard Forest LTER site, Petersham, Massachusetts, United States -... | ecosystem: Environmental > Terrestrial > Soil > Temperate forest >... | reverse complement strand
GGAAAAATTCCAAAGAAGATGATGAGGATGACGACGAGAACGACGACAAAGAAGATTCCAAGCAAAATTCGTTTATGAAAGCCTTGTCTTCAAAATCATCGTCATCATCATCATCATCAGCCCCACTCCCATCCGCCGTCCAATCGCAAGTTCCAACGCCAGTTCCAACACCAGTTACAACACCACTTCCATCAGCAAACGGAATTTCAACCGTACCGGCAGCTGTTTCCAAAAAGAAGAAAAAGAAAAAGAGTGTTGTAAACAAAACTGTTATTGCGAAGAAATAGTAATAATAATAATAATAAAAACATCAAACTTTTATCTACTGTTGCGATGTCTTTACTCCAATTGCATGTCATCTTAAAGGATCCAACGGAAAAAACTGATGAGAGTTGGATCATCTTGCCAAAAGCAGTTGAGCGTTTGTTACGAGAATTGGGTCAAGGCAGAAAAACGCCTGATTTATTACAACACGATTTGACATTTCGATTGCATATACTATGTGAATATTGGCACACCATCAAACCGTCTTTACAATTTGAACTGGGAGAATTGCAACAGACTCATACGAAACAAACGAATAATGAATTCGTACTACAGATTGCCGAGAATTGGAATGAGAAATTTTTGGATATCTGTTTATATCACGTTGGTTCTGAACAATATATTCCTTGTATCAAATTCGGCACATCAAAATCATCATCATCGTCATCATCGTTAAAACTAAATCTAAAAGGTGGTTCTTTTACAAAAGATCTATAGTTAATAACTTCCATCATGATAGCTTCCATCACTATCATAGTGAGCACCTCCGATTGCGCTAAATCCTTCTGAAGGTTCATAACTCGGCAACGGTTCTGGTACGGATAATTCATATTGTTGTGGTTGTTCCGCTTCTCCAAATTCCACTTGGCTTGCCGGTAAAAAGTCGCCATATACATCCGGACCGTAAACGGGAGGTGCAGGATAAGCGTTAAGACTTGGAAGGGCAGTTACTTTCGGTTTCGATTTCGGTTTTGATCGACGATATTGTGGTGTAACGGTCGGAAGTTTTGGTCGTGGAGGAATGGGAGGTGGTGTTCGTTTTATTACGGGAGGAGGAGGAGCCTTTTCTTCTTGCACGAATGGTTCAAATACGGCATTCACTTCATCAGGTAAGCCTTGTACGACAACCGCTTCATAAACCGGATCGACATTGTTTTGAACATTTGTCACTGCATCCAAAAGACCACGATCAATACATCCTTGTGGTTGAATACCTTCTTCCTTGATTAGTTCAACCAAGAATTTCTGATTTTTGATTAAACCACGATTGACTTTGCGTAATTGTGAATCCCATGCAGACACCCATTTTCGTACAGCCGGGTACCAAGGTGAAGTATTTGGATATGATTCTCCAATATCATATAAATGTGCTTGTTGTGTCACAAGAGACATGTGTAACGTTTCATATGGATGACACGTCAATCGAACTAACGCTTGGGGAGTAAGTGCGGTGACGGCTTTTTTGGCGGCCGGTGCGACCCCAGGTAAGAGTGCACCAACAACATTGCTGCCATAATTGAATACTCCTTTACCAAGACCCAGCGCTTTCGATCCCAAATACGAGCCCCATCCTTGATTTTTTTTCAATGCCTCTTGTTCTTCTTTCATTCGTTTGTTCATAGCTCGTTGCTCAGCCTGTTTTTGGCGTAACGCAGCCGCCTCTTCCCTCAATTCTTTTGCATATGACTTTTGACGTTTGCCTGGTGTTGCCATTTTTTTTTAGTCCTTATTGTTTCAAGAATTTCTAAATCACAAACTTGAATAGAGTACCGCTTATTCTTTTACATTCGACGATTCATCCTGATCTGATTTTTTTCTCAACCCATATGGAAAAAAAAACTTTAAAACGGTTTTTTTTTTGTTTTCCTTTTTTTTTTCCTCTTTCCTCATTATTTTCTCTTGTTCACTTTTTAACAGAATTAAAAAAAAGGCTGTGACAACGAGATTTTTTTTACCAGATTCGGTTTATTAAGAATGCTTCCTTCACTTTCTTCTCATAACGCAAATCCTTCTCCAATCCGATCAGCATGCGGTGAAATATTGTATCTGAAGACAGAAAAGGTCAAGCCATGGTTTCATATGTTTAACGAATTATTAAAAGTACATTCCACGAAACGAATCACATTGGTTTGTTTACCGAATCACATCTATACGACTGTGCATCATCCAGAATTCAATCGAAAGATACATCTCGAAGTCCGGCGACCGTTTCTTGCGGAATACCGTTGCAAAGGATTGAAATTCGATGTGGATTTGCAAGTACTGATGAAAGCGCTGGAACAGATCTATCGAGGACAAAAAGCGCACTGTATGGAATGGTGTGAAATGCCCAATGACAACATCAAATTAACTGGCTTGGTGGATGGCAACAAATCGATCAATCAAATGCTCTCTCCGCTTTCACCCGAAAAGAAAGCAACACCGTCATCATCATCGTCATCATCATTAACGGAATTACCTGAATCAGCTCTATTTGGCTCGTCCTCACCATTTGCGGAATATCCGTTTGTGCTGGAATTACCTGCCAAGTATCTTCGTGACCAATTTCAACTCATTCAAAAAGAGAAAACCCATATTATGGTCCAATTCGATGGGAAAAATCGTCATTTGCATTTTATCACCACCACTGATTCCTTGACTACGCAACAAGGCATTGATATCAAACCAGAATATGTGATTCCCAATCCGTTTCGAAAGCTCGTTACGCCTGTAGAAGATAGTCGTGCTGTGTTTTTAAAACATACCAACGATACGAAAAGTACTCCGAATTTCCAAGAATTTACGTCATCCTCTTCGGATTTCTCACAACAGCAGCATACGGCGAGTCTTCTCGATAATTTTCGATACGAAGGTATTTTTTTCGGACAAGCGCTGGCTCAAGCCGTCCGGCATAAACAGACGGCAGTAATTCGCTTTTATATTCAACCTGGTCAACCACTCGTCATTCGTCATGTGCTTGATTATGACGATCTCGATCCCACTACATGCACGCATTTTTCAACATGGCTGACTCCATTGACTGATGTTCAACTCTCTCTACCCATTCCTTCCTCATCGTCTTCTTCAACAAAAGCTGCCGTAATAAGGAAAGTCAAGCCGCCTAAAACACCAAAACTTCCTAAACCACCGAAACCACCGAAACCACCGAAACCACCCAAACAACCAAAACAACCAAAACAACCAAAAGAACCGAAACCTCCAAAACAGCCAAAACAGCCAAAACAACCAAAAGAACCGAAAGCTCCAAAACCGGCCAAACTTCCAAAACAGCCAAAACAACCAAAACAACCGAAAACTTCCAAACTTCAGAAAACGACGACGACAAATCTGCTCCAAGGATCTGATCCATTGAAAGAATCGAACGGTTCGTGTAAACGCAAGCGGTCCATGAAACGTTCGAAGAAAACCACGAGTTTAGAGCCAGAAGAAGAAAGTGAAGAGCACGACAGTGCTGACGACGATACTTTCGACTCGACTTCTGACAGCGAGGAAGATGAAAAAACGATTGTCCGAAAAAAACGCAAAACGAAATTTCCACCATCATCTCTTTCACCATTATCTGTTCAACCATCATCTCTTCCACCGCCTTCTTTTACAGTTATCACACATGATCAAAAAGCCGTTGAAAGCGTGGAGCCCACAGAAAAGGTAATGGAAGTAACGGTGCAGAAAGATGAAAAGGTGGTTGACGACACTGTTAAACAAGTCGGAGAAGGAGAAACTTTTTCAGACGAGAATGGAGAAGAAGAAGAACATGCTTTGATGACTCATCCAACATTTCACGAACCTCTTTCTCTACCCCCTGCTCCGTTTTGATAAATATTTCTCTGCCCCCTGCTCCGTTTTGATAAATATTTCTCTGCCCCCTGCTCCGTTTTGATAAATATTGTTCTTGTTTTTTTTCTTTCGTTCATTTTCTCTCTATTTTGTGTGTCAGATTGAACATGTCAAAAGCCGTTCTCAAAGAGAAGGAAAGACAATTACAGTTACTGGCTCGAAAATATTGTCAAAATGGACCTGCCAAAAATGCATGGGATACGAATGAAAATTTAAAATTGGCATGGCAACACTTTCTGGACATCCTTCCTAAAGATGCCACACGTACCAATTGTATGCAAAACTTTGCTGAATTCGTTCGTAAAAAACCCAATCAGCCTGACGAATGGATTTCCTTCTTGAACAGTCCTCCTTTTTTAAAAAATTTAATTTCTATCATGAAAGAACGAGCCGATCGCAATGACCGCATTCAATTGCAATTTGAGCGGTATCCAGAGCTGAAGGAAACGAAAGAAAAGGTCAAGGAAAAAGAACCTGTCTTATCATCAGCAGCACAAGGGACAACGACAACGACAATAACAGCAGCAGTACCAATTGCCGCTGCCGTAATAAATGAAAAACTCAGTTTACAAGATGAAAAGGAACGACGTATAGAAGAAGAAAACGAAAAAGTCGACATGATTTGGGAAGGTGTTGTGTCACCGGAAGATCTTAATTTGCTCAGCTTCATCTGTGTCAAATGTGGACGTAAAGGAACTCTTAGTGAATCGTGGAAACAAACACGCAAAGGTGATGAAGGTTCGACGCTCTTTGAAAAATGTCGCTTGTGCAAGCGACGAGAAAAGACGTAGTAGTGGCTCAATTAATAATAATAAAAATATATATGTTTTTTTTTCAATTCTTACTGAGAAAACGGAAAGTGGACAGGTGAGCGTTGAGGCATGTCATACATCGGACGTCGCATCATCGGTTGTGCTTGTTGTCCGTAACCGTATGGCTGTTGCATCATCGGCTGTGGCTGTAGTTGAGGTTGAGGTTGTGATTGTTGAACTCCACCTTTGGGATAGTCCTGGAACACGACTTTGGTCATTGGACTGGCATTGTTAGCTCCACCTTGTGCTCCACCTTGTCCTTCAGCCTGTGAACTGGCATAATACATCATTTCCATATCATACTGAGCCGGCATGTGGTGGTGATACGATGATCGACAACTGCAGCAGATCAAGAGGATGATCAGGAGGATGAAGACAATAAAGACAGCAATGCCCCATCCATTTCCATTGAAACCGTTGAACCCCATGTTTGAGAGAAGAGAGATAAAGAAAAAAAAAGAGTGTGAGTCAACAAAAAAGTGACGTTCGACGCGCTTACTTTTTTTTCAAGACAGAAAAAAAAAGTAAAAAAAAACCAACCTTGGAGAGAAATCAGTCAAAAATGGTACACAATAAATAAGTGAAGAAATTTGGACCGTAAAAAAAAAGTGACATTGATGGTTGTCGGAACACCGTTAAAAAGTGCGGGCAAGTGTAATGTGGGTGATAAAGAAGCTGGTCGTGATGGCAAATATGTGTATATTTGCATAGCTAAACCTGATCCGAAAGATCCAAGCAAACTGAAAAAATCATGGCAAAATACGAAAATTCTCGTATCTCAATCCAATGCTAATTCATTGTTTAGTAATCCACATTCACAGCCCCACACTCAACAACAAAAACAACCACAACAACAATATCAAACTCAACATAGTAAACTTTTTGTGCCTCCACTAAAAGAAGGTAAGTTTTTCGATTCTTCTTTACCACCGGCTTCTTTTAATGTGAAGAATAATAGTAATCCGCCCTTTTTCTCCACCAAACCGAAACCGGCTCCTCGAAAACGAGCGGAAAAGAAAGACGCTGGCTCGTCATTTTTTATAACCAGTCCGGCTGTTCCTACATCGGCATTTAATTCCACCCCTTTTGCAGGTACCACCCCTTTTACAGGTAGCACCGCTTTTACAGTTACCACCGCTTTTACAGGTACCACGGCTTTTACAGGTAATATAAGTACCAATAACGATGGAGATGTTGTGATGAGAGATGTTCCAACCGGAAATATGTTGTACGTTGGGTAGCTAGTTCCTCGTTATAAAAATGCCTCTCGTGTAATGTCATTTGATAACAATAATAATTGCTTAACGCCCTCAGAAGTCAATCTCCATAAAAATCGACTAATTAACGTCATTGTCCAAACATTATAGTATTCATAAATCAATTTGAAAATAGCATCGATGTGAATTGATGTATATTTGCGTAAATGAAAGACAACCATCGTTTTTGTGTTGTCTAAAAGCAGTTTTTGTGTTACATTCTGTTCCGTTAATTTGCAATTTGTTAATTCAAACCATCGCTTTCTCACCCATGGATCTTCAATCAACAATTGATTAGAGTGGTTTTCACACATGATTCGAAATGCTTTTCTCGTCCATGGACCAATCCGACAATCGTGAAGATGCTGATTACTCACGATATCACCCATGCGTTCTCCCGTTTGGACTCGTTTCGCAATGTTCTGAATTGAATGGACAATGTCTTTTGAAACATTCCACTGCTGCCACTGTTGATTACCAATTCCTAAAATCATTGTAGAGTCCACATCATCATTACCATTTTCCTTTTTTTTCGTCAACAACCACTCAAATACTTGTCTTCGTTTATATTTTGCCGTTTTAAACGATTGACCTTGTCCCAACAACAATCCCACCAACGTCTTTAAGGGCGGTTGATTCTCTACTTTATCGAAAATCTTCCATTCACGACATTTCTCAATGGCGTGTAAAATTCGATTTTTCAACATGTTACCAGGGATCCCTTGTTCACATTCGTTACAAGACATTTTTTTTCTCTTTGTTCCTAATTTAAACATCTCTCTCTCTAGAAAAAAAAATCATACAAAAAAATATTATCGATCTTTATTTGTCTGTTTTTTTTATTTTTTTTTCTTTTGTCCTTAAGGATGTCTACAAGTCCTGGGAAATATCCATCTTCCAAACAAACAGAACAGCATCCATCAAGTCCTGTGAAATATTCAAAAGAAAAAGAACAAACAAAAAAAGATGGGCATGAATTGTTGAAACGGGACACCAGTACGAAAGCAAAAGATATCGATAATCCTGAACCCGAAGCACCGTATTTCGCCGGTTCTGCTGGATTAGGTTTCGGTGATGACTATACGATCGTACAGAGGCCAGTAAATGATCAAAATAATCTACCCACAAAAAGAATTCAAGGTTGGCAACAGATGATTGAATCGAATGCTACATGGCAATACATGCATACGCAAGACCCGACTTTATCGCTTGGTCGAGCGTGGCAACTGGAAACCGGCGCCGGTGGCGACTGTTTGTTTCATGCGTTGTCGACTGGTTACAATGGGTTACACAAAACAGGGTGTCTCCTGATGGAACAAGTACGAGAAATGGCGGCTGATATGGTGACTGCGAAAAATATCGACGAGTTTTTGAATGCCGCCACTTCAACGGCAGAGTTTCCCGTTGAATTATTAAAAGAAATTGAATCAGTTCCCGAACGCGTGAGTACCGTTCAGGGAATTATCCGACAGACGGGTAATGCGTACTGGGGTGAAACCATGACCTTGTTTCAACTCTTGTTACATCATCCACAATTTGTAAAAGAGAAATTAGGTTTCGGAGTTGTTCGTGACGGTATCTACTCAAAACGAGTCCTAATTGAAGATGATTCGTCTTCTTCTTCCTCTCCCACGAAAAACGCTGCGTCGACATCACCGACGAAAAAATCCTTATCACCAACGAAAACAGCTGCGACTGCGGCCCCGAAAAAACGCGTGCAAATCATTAATCGACCCAACATTCAGGTCGAAATTATTAGACGAAAAGACACGGAACACTTGTTGTATATGTATAACCTTGGAAATAACCACTGGCGATTGTTTGGTGTGGTTGAAAAAGGGAAAACCAATGGTCGTGTCCGATCCGTATTCCCTATAACAGACATACCGAAATGTCTCAAACCATTTGTTTTGTAAAAAATTTTTTTTTTCAAAAAAGAAGAGACGAAAAAGGAAAAGAAATAAAAAAATCAACTGTTTTTTGTTTCTCTGTCGCTTCTTATGTCACTGGAAATTGGATTTCGATTCTTTCAACTGTTATGGATTGGTCAGCAATACCTTCAATCACAAACTTATCAGATGTTTAAACAACAAAAAAAAACAACAAATTGAAATCGGTTAAATCATAAAAAAAAATTTTTATCAAATTTTGTGAGTTTTTTTTTCTATAACAAAGTAAAGGTGGAAAATTTTTTTTAATTGATTTACACAAAGATTCATGAGTTCTGCTTCGGGATCAGCAAGTGGTTCTCTTGGATCGCCCCAGAGTGTCAGCGGGGGCGTAAATGTAAATGCAGCATGTGAATTATATAAATGCTTGGGTGAAGGTACGTATGGACAAGTGTATGCGATGCGAGACAAAGAAACCAAACAACCGTCAGGACGCATTTTAAAGATCAGTATGTTGTTGGGTCAGCGAGAAATCGATTCATTTGTCCGCGAAGTACTCTATTTGCAAGAATTGCAAGATCAGGCGTGGCGTAAATCCGAAGCGGACGAATGGCGACCTTTGGTTCCGAAATTGTACACGAGTAAAACCCACACTTTGAGACGACCCAACTGTCCGTTGATTCTAGAGGGTCATCAGACAATGGAACAAATGGATGGAACAGTTACGGAATTGGGATTGTCGCAGGCACGACCGTTTAATATTCGTGGAGTGGCTTATACCTCTCAACAATTTCAAGAAATGATTACATTGACCCTTTTATTGGATCAAATGCAAATTGTTCACGGTGACTTAAAACGCAAAAATTTATTATACAAGAGAAGAAACGACACGACTCAAGGTAAAATCTCATCCAGTGAAAATTATGATGATATCGTTATGGTATTGTCGGATTTTGGATTTACCGGTATGTTGCCTTCCTTGTCTTTATCTTCGAGTACGTTATCAAAGGAGATGGAATTGTTATTGAAACCACGCGTTGGATTCCCCGATTTACCGATGATTAATAAAAAACCGAAAAAAGGAAAGAAAGACCTGAAACAACAAGATGGTAACTCGACAAAAAATATTCTCCCCACTCATCTCTGGCCATACCTAAATCGATGGCAAATGTATTTTGATTTCGTTTATAATCGTGCGACCTATTTGATTGATGAAAAAAACACTCCGAAAAAAGTATCATTGTTACCGAAATGGGTCATTCGTCACATGTTTGAAATTCCCGAAAAAATTCTCGATGAATTTTTATCGTTATATGGTTTGGATGGTCCAACCTTACCATTTCCAAATACGCATCCCAAAAAATAATACAAAAAGAATAAAATTTTCTTTTCGCTTTTCAAAAACAACAAAAGAATTTCAAAATTTGCAATGGACATCAATGGAATTTGGGGAGTGATTTTGATTGCTATTGTGGCGTTATGGGTGGCAGTACAAACATCTCCTGAATTACAAGAACAGACGGAAGAATGCCGAGCAACGATCCGTGAATGGTGGTGTGCACATTCTTATTTCGACGATTTGGATGATGAAGATCAAGAGCGAGAAGAAGATAAAGAATGGACCGAAGATTTGGTGGATGACAATTGGTCACGACATGCTCGAGGTGTACGCAAATTAAAACTACCTGAGCAAGCTGTTGCACATCCGACCGATGCTGATTCTTATTTTCTCGATCAACACGAATATGCAGCGTAAAAAACAAAAACGATCTATGTCTCCCTTCACAAGGCAATCACAAAAAAGTAAGAAAACATCGATTTTTTTTTGTTGGTTCATTTTTTTATGATTCCCAAGAAACGATATGCCAAACGACGAGTCACCAATCAACGGACTTTTAGGTGGGTGAGTCCGGAACAACCTGTGAACATAAAAAAAATTGGTGGTGCTAATGGTAAGAAACAGATACTCGATGACATTCAAAAGACGTGGTGTAAATCTTGTACTACTACTACTACCTCTGAAGGAACAGAAGATTATTGGTTTTATCGATTTATTGCCTTACAACCTTGGACGCCATCTTATCTTCAAAAATGGTTGGATGAACAAGTCGTGAAAGACATGAAAGATCACGGTCGTCCTCATCAAACTATCGAACCTTTAAAACTTTTACCGTCCCAATACAATGAATGGATTGCAAATATGAGCATTCGAAGTGTGTTGATTACCAACATTGTTGATTTTATCAAACGAATGGAATGTTATCATTTCGGACCATTTGATTTTAAAATTGTATTACAATTATGTTTTGATTTGGACTTGCCGCAACATTTCGAAACAATACAAACTTTTGCTAAAGAAATAGCAAACAAACAAAAATGGCCTGTGTCCACTCAACTCTTATTAGAACATATTTTTTAATAAATTTCACCTCACTTCTCCTAAAAAAATTCACCTCACTTGTCCTTTTGTTTTTTTTTCTCGTTTTTGCAAAACAAATAAAAACAGGGAATAATAATTATCATGGGTGCCGCGATTAGCAAACGTGGTGAACAGATTCCAGCACGGCTACAAACTATGAAATTATTTGAAACCAAAATTAATGAATGTCCAACGGAAGTGGCTTTATTTATGACACATCATGAAATTCGTGGTTTAGAACTGCAGCGTGAATTATATCAAGCCGAATGGTGGGATAAAAGCTATATTGCAGAACGGAATGTAAAAGAATATGATGAATATCAAAAGAATTTTGATACGATTCACAAGCGAAACGCTGGATGTTGGAAATGTCGGGACATTGCTGAATTGTTTCGAATCGACAGCAAAAAAAATGACATTTCATCAATGTCAACAGAAACACAACCATCGACGCAGTCAGCACAGTTAAAACAATCAACAACTACTTCTGATCATCATCACGTTGCTGGTAGAATGACATTTTCACAACGGGTGATGTGGTCGATGTTGTTTTGGCGACCGCCTCCTTATTCATGAGAGACCCTGCAATGACGATAAGAAGCAAAAGGAACAACACGACAATCATCATCGCAAAAATCACTCGGTTTTGTATATGCACCGATTCCTTGGCGTCCGTTTTCGGACATCGAAGAGCTACTTTGAATACTCGATCACGAAGTTGTCGCGCTACCTTGACATTCGTAATGACATTGTGAAGTTCAGGAATTCGAAATTGTGTTTTCGCAGCACCGAAAAAGACGTCCGTTGTTTTGCATTTCTCATTTACACTTGTTTGTTTCATTTCATAAATGTTTTGTCTCAATGCATTGACATTTGCATTTTGTGTATTGGTATGGATACTATTGTTAGAGACTTGATGTGGACATTTATTACGAAATGGTACACACAAGAGTTTTGAATTGGGAGTACATTCTTTTACCCATCCACCGATCCAAATATCGTCACAATAAAATGCGTTTGCACATAATTTTTTCTGGAGCAAAAGATATGGTTTGGCATTTTGTAACAAACTCAAAGGATACATAGCACCATTAGTGGTTTCCAACCAATCACATTCAATTCCCTCACCACAAGTCACATGTATCCATCCATTCATAATCCATCCTCCGAACCCGATTCCAATTAAATTGCGAGTTTTGTGTAAGCTAGCCGCGAATGTTCCTTGATGAAACACCATTTCTTCAATCATTCGTTCATGATATCGTTTATCGTCATCGACTAAAATAACAAATTCAATATTTTCAAGAAGGGATGGATCGACGTCGACCAACAAGGGATACATTTTTGTTAGTGGTCCGTAATCATCATCAGTTATCTGGATGATGATTTTTTCCGATATGGGAATTTCGATTGACGGATACACACATTGTTCTTTTGTTGACCATTTGGGAAGAAACAGAAAAATATATTTCGGTGGTAGAGTTTGCTTTAACAAGGAATCTAGTGTTTCTGCCAAATGTCTCACTCGTGACGGAATCGTCGTCAAACAAACAACAATTTCTGAAACATTTTCCCTCATCCTCGAAACGGCGAAAAAAAACTCAACTGTTTCAAACTTGATTTGTTATTGTTTTTTTTTCTGTTCGTTTTTTTTTGGATTTTAGATGGATGCAAAAGATCATCAAATCGATTTATTGGTTTTATTGCGTCGACAACAAGATTTAGGTCTCGATATTGAGTCTCAAGTGAAAAAATTAGGATTGGAACAGCTAATGGATCCTGTAAACGGTTTACCCAAGATGTCTGAAGTGGACGAACGAGTCACGTTACAAAATATGATGAAAAAAATGTATCCGAATACAAAACTCGATGATTCAACGAAAAAATCAAAACCGCTTTCATCGTTCAAATGGCAAATGCGTTGTTCCGAAGAAGCCTTAAATGTTTACAAACGCTTGGATAATTTATACTGGAAAACTGACGAAGAGGAGACGTCAGCAATCGATTATAAAAAATTCGAATGGATGGATTTACCGACGGTATTGAGTGAACGATTAGAACGAAAAGATGAAAGCGGCAAAGAGGTGAAGGAAACGAAAACTGAAAACCAATCGAAGACAAAAAAGCGTCGACGTAGTACCAATCGTTCGTCTGAAATTCGACCGCGGAAAAACTCAAAAAAATCATCAAACAACAACGGAGGAAAGGGGAAGAAGAAGGAAACCGATGATGATTATGAAAACGAAAACGAAAACGAACATGATCATTTATTCTATCACGATGGATTATGTTATGATGTCATTTCTTCTCAAGACATTGTCGTAATTTCCAACCTCTATGGAATCTGTCCTTTGACTGCTAAAATTCGTCGTATAGGAAAATGAGAAGAGTAACAAAAAAAAACGCTTTTTAAAAATTTACTGTTTTTTTTAAAACTTTGTTAACGCGTTTTCTTTTTTTATTGTTAAGGAACACAAAATGGACGAGAAGGCACTCTCAGACACGCTCAACATGATTATGAAAAGTCATGTGTTGGAGAATATTGTCGAAGGAGACAAATTAACACGTAAAATCAAAGAAGAAAGACCAAGACTGCCAAACGAAACACATACCGATATTTATGAAACGTGGAAAAAAAATCGAGAAGAGGAACGAAAAATTTGGGGTAATCGTTCGACCGATGCCATTCGGACAAATTACTTCGAGCTTCTTTTGGATGGCTGTTTGAAATGGTCCGTTTCGTTTGTTTAATAATTCCACCACTCGATCATTTTTTTTTTTCGTTTTGTTTAGGTCGTTCGCTTCCATACTCTGGATAATTGTTGATTATATATGTGTGGATTTTCGACCCATTGTGCAAGGAATGAAACTAGAACTTTTAAAAGATCAGAAATGGTCGATCGTGACGGTGGATGATTATGATCATAAAACAAAAACCATTAAAATCAGTCGCGTTGGAGCAATGACCAAAGAAAACGAATGCGTGTTTTCGATGACTACACATGCCGACTTGTT
>Ga0206800_1085_pt1 | contig 13274 bp, 14 predicted proteins | sample Alteio_BWOrgCont_64_FD_152898 | JGI IMG/M metagenome (GOLD analysis project Ga0206800, IMG submission 152898) | Enriched cells from forest soil in Barre Woods Harvard Forest LTER site, Petersham, Massachusetts, United States -... | ecosystem: Environmental > Terrestrial > Soil > Temperate forest >... | reverse complement strand
ATTCTCCACTATTTCTATTCTATTACTACCACTGGCTCCTATAATTATCTCTCCATTGGAAATAACATTATTGTAAAGCACTGAAACAGGAACATTCTGAATTTGCAATGTAAAAATATTGGCGCAAAATATACAAACGTATGGCCCGGCGATGCCAATAACAATGGCCTGGTGGAAATAACCGATTTCCTTAATATATGTGTTGGGTACGACAGTATGGGGCCTACTCGCCCAAGTGCCTCATTAACATGGTCGGCGCAGCCTTCTCCTGTATGGCGCACTTCGTTTTCAAATGGGGTTAATTATAATTTCGCAGACGTTAATGGTGATGGCATTATAGATTACCCGGATATAGAAGCCATTTCGTTGAATTGGAGCGAGACCCACAATAAAACCGGACAATCGGCCCAGGGCAACCCCGCCAACCCGCCCCTATACCTGCAATTTGCAAAAGACACCTTCAAGGCCGGCGATACCGTGCAGGCCAATATTATGCTTGGCACCAGCGCCAACCCAATCCAAAGTATTTACGGTTTAGCCTTTACGTTAAACTTTTCATCAAAATTTGTTGATTCCGGCTCGGTAGCAGTATCAGTCCCAAGTTCATGGCTTGGCACAGCAGGTACCAACTTAACTTCTTTGGTGCATACCGATTATATCAATAACCAAATCGCAATCGGCATTTCCCGCTACGACCATAAAGATGTATCCGGCTACGGGCAAATCGCTACGATGGACATAGTAATGCCCGATAATATTGCCGGTAAAACGTTTACCGGCAGCGTGATGTTTAAAGCCATCCAGGTTACGGCCATCCAGGCCGATGAAACCCCTGTGCCAATATTTATGCCGGAAGATTCTTTCACAGCCTTTCAGGTATTAGGCATCAGCCCAATAAAAAATAACGTTTCGGGAGTAAATATATACCCCAACCCGGCACAGGATAACCTATATATTGATGCAGGAAACCATGTTATAATATCCGCCACTGTTTTTGATGCGCTGGGCAATGAAGTAATGCCAATTCTTATGAAACAGGGGCAAACCACCATTCTCCCTGTAAATACGCTGCCCCAAGGCGTATATATGGTGAGGCTGATATTGGATTCCGGCGAATATGTAACCAGGTTTGTGAAAGACTAATGTTTTGTTGCTGCTAAACCTATAAGGGTTTTGAAAACCTTATAGGTTTGCTTTTAGCTACAGGACCGGATTAAAATAAAAACAGTACCTATCTTGCAAGAGGGGCTGCTCCCGGGGAGTAGTGGGGCAGCCTTTTTATTGCTTTTCTTTTTTATGGATTGAGATAAAGTTGAACGCTTTTTGAAAAGGAAAAAAATAATCGCATTATAATTGCTTTATCATTCAGTGGGTTACAAAATAATAAAAAAAAATTCAGCAAAACTGTTGCAGATATTAAAATAAGTTGTACCTTTGTGTCGAGGAAGATAGTTTTTCATAAGGGCCTCGGTGGACGCCCGTTCACCGGGGCTTTTTATTTGTCAAAGCCCTGATTTAAAAGATTTCCCTGATTTTCTATGCTAATTGTTTTTTCGCCGGTAAAGGCATTAATCTGCGTACCTGTGGCTTCTTTTCTCAATAGTTTATCTTCATTTTATCAAAATCCTTATCATCCTGCAATACTTCCAGCGCCTTTTTGAAAGTCCCGTTATCCTCGTTTAGTATTTCATAGAAGCCATCGCTTTTAAATAACTGCCTTGCCACAAGCGCTTTAATTTGCGTAGCGATAAGTTTTTTTGACAGGTTAAATTCCTTTATATTATCCTTTACCCCATGCCCCGTAGCGAAGTTTTCAAAACTTTGCATGGTTTTATTATCAGGGTTAAAACCCGCATCAAAAGCATTGAAATCCTTATACTTTGCAGCAATATCAGCGCGGTTCCTATCCATATAGTATATCACGAAGTCAATAAGCACGCCTTTGGTATATAGTTTCAGCATATAGTCGTTGTTGCCGGTGGTATCGAGCGGCACAAAAATATCAGGGGTGATGCCCCCGCCGCCATATACTACCCTGCCGTTGTGGGTATGGTATTTCAGTGTATCCGTTAGCTTTATGCTATCCTTCGACTCAAGTTCGCCGCGCGAAAACCGTTTGGTTACGTCATCATAATAAGATTCTGTGCCTTTGGCGTAGGAACGCTGGATGCACCTGCCGCTGGGCGTGTAGTACCTGGCGATGGTTAGGTGAAGTTCAGAACCATCCGAGAGGCGGAAGGGCTGCTGCACCAGGCCCTTGCCAAACGAGCGGCGGCCAATCACAATGGCCCTGTCCCAATCTTGTAGTGCGCCGGTTACAATCTCCGATGCGGAGGCCGAGCCTTCATCAATCAGCACTACCAGTTTGCCTTTTTCAAAATCGCCTTTGGCCGTAGCGGTATAGGTTTCTTTGGGGTGTACGCGGCCCTGTGTATATACTATTAATTTATTGTTGTCAAGGAACTCATCTGCTATATCGGTTGCCGAGTTCAGGTAGCCGCCGGGGTTGTTTTGCAGGTCCAGGATTAGGCTTTTAAGCCCCTGTGTTTTTAGTTTTTTTATGGCGGTTTGAAATTCCTCAAACGTATGTGCGCCAAAGCTGTTGATTTTTATATACCCCACGCCGGGCGCCGCCATATATGAGGCGTCTATACTATAAATCGGGATAACGTCGCGCGTTACTGTAAAGTCAATTGTTTTTTTCTCATTTGGCCGGTATATCGTTATATTCACTTTTGTGCCATGCGGGCCGCGCAGGTTTTTCACCACATCTTCGTTTTTGAAACCAACGCCTGCTACTTTTTTGCCTTCAATTTTTACAATCCTGTCCCCCGCCTTTATGCCCCGCTGCTCTGAAGGGCCGCCGGGCAGGGGTGTTTCTACTACGATGGTATCATTTAATATATTGAATACGATACCAATGCCTTCAAAATTACCTGTGAGCTTTTCATCGGCCTCCTCCCTGTCCCGCGCGGGTATATAGGACGAATGAGGGTCGAGTTTGGACAGCATGGATTCTATCGCGCCCTCTACCAGTTTATTATCTTTTGGCGTATCCACATACTCTTCGTTTACATAATGCAGTACCTCATCAAATTTTTTGGATGGGCCGGTTTCAACTGTATCCCGCTGAAAAGTAGCGCTGAACCGCGCACCCAAAAACATACTGGCTATGGCCACTAACGCGAAAAGCAGGGGGAGGGTATAATTATATTTTTTATCCATATTTTAAAAACCGTTGTATATAAAGCGAATTAGGCGTTATTTTGTTGCGCTAAAACAATGCGCGGCAAATTTAAGGCTGTAAATGTATAATATGCCACAGATTCACAGAAAGAAGAAATTTTAAAGGAGATTAACGCATAGGCGCTAAAGCGCAAATAAATTAATTAATTTCAAAAAAGCCGAAGCCCACTATTAAAAGAGCCGAAAAATAAAAAAAATGAATATAAAAGAAATAGCCGCCGCCGCCGAAACCCTTATCCGCGAAACAGGCGAATTTGTTAAGAACGAACGGAAAAGCTGGCATATTGCCGATGTAAAGCGGAAAATTGATACAAGCCTTGTTACCGCCATTGATGTAGCCAGCGAACAAAGATTGGTTGCCGGGTTGAAAAAAATCCTGCCGGGGTCGGATGTATTAGCGGAAGAGCAGCACAATACCCGCCCGGACAATGAACTGCTATGGATTATTGACCCCATAGACGGCACTACCAATTTTGTGCACAACCTGCCGCTATTTTGCATTAGCGTGGCGCTGATGAGTAAAGGGATAATAATTTTTGGCATAGTATATGAAATTAATAACAGCGAATGTTTTAGGGCGCACGACGGCGAAGAGGGCGCATTCCTGAACGATAAACGCATCTACGTGTCCGAAGCGCCTAAACTAAAAGAATGCCTGCTGGCTACCGGTTTCCCCAGCAATGGCTTTGATATACTTGATGAATACATAAACATTATGCGGGCCTTTATGCAGAATACGCAGGGAATGAGGCGGCTTGGCACTGCCGCGCTCGACCTTGCCTATGTGGCCTGTGGCCGCTGCGATGGCTTTTTTGAATACCGTCTGAAACCCTGGGACGTAGCCGCAGGGGCTTATATCGTGATTAAAGCAGGAGGCGCGGTTACCACATTTTCCGGTGGTGATGATTATATTTTCGGCGGGGAGATGCTGGCGACTAATGGGGTGGTGCATGAGGAAACGATTGCGTTTATGGAAAGATGGAGGAAGGGATAGCTTAATACTATGGATGATAAATATTTAAGCCCGGCACAGGAATCGGGAAGAGATTTTATACAACGGCAAATACCCGGAAAGGTGGTCATGCTTAATCTGCTTCGGTTCCGCGAATTTGCCGACTATTCAGAAACACCTCACCTTGCTCCCTCAAATCCAATCACCGGCCAAATGGCTTACCAGCTTTATATCAACCACACATTACCGCATTTAAAAAGGTCGGGAGGGGAAATATTATTTCTTGGCAAAGGGGGCAAATTCCTCATTGGCCCGGCCAACGAACGTTGGGATGCTGTCCTCCTTATCCGCCAAAGCAGCGTTGACAATTTTTTGGCTTTTGAGTCTAACAAAGAATATATGGAAGGTATTGGGCACAGGACAGCAGCCCTCGAAGATTCCCGCTTACTACCGATAGAGGAGGAATTTGTTTTTGAGTAGATTTTTTAATTACCGGTAGGAAAGGCTGATTAAGTAATCTTGATAATAAACCGTATAAGGATTCAATCCAACCTTTTGTAAACTTTCCTCCAAAGGGTTGGGTTGCGGCTATCGTGCAATACTGCAAAAATAATAATTGAACCGTCGCTAATTTTATAAAAAACATGATAAGGAAACCTTTCCAGGGATGCCTTTCTATATTTTTTATTATGCAATTGAAAGGTTAAATGGTTGTTATGAATAAAATTCAGCTTTGCATATAAACTTAAAATAAAATCGTCACCAAGGCCTTGTCTTTGTTCATGATACCACTCAGCAATTGAAATTATATCATCTTCACAACCTGGGAGAATTTTAAGAGCTGGCCTCATCTCTTCAAAGCTTTATCAATCCTTTGTTTTGCCTCTTCCCATGGCGCTGCAATAGACTTATCGGCCTCATATTCAGCATCGCGGGCTTCAAGTATTTTCATGGTTTCCGGGCTGATTTCCTTGTTCAAAGTTTCCTCTGCAATATTATCCCACACAGCCTCCACAATCAGTATTTTTTCTTCAGTACTCAACTTTAATATTTCTTCCAATTGCTTCCGCATATCATTACGCTTTATTAAGAATAACAAAAATACGGATTTTTTAGTATTTCGGTTCCATGATAATAATTTTAACCAGCATACTAAACCATTTCACTACTAATCAGTAATAACATCCTATCTTTGGGCTAAATTAAACTAAGATGAACATAGAAGAAATTACCATTGCAGGGAAAAGTAAAAACCCATTAAAAGTCAGGCGGTTCGGGTACGGCACTATGCGCCTTACCGGGCCTGGTATATGGGGCGAACCTGCAAACCGCACTGAAGCGTTGCAAATATTAAAGCAATGTATTGCAAATGGCCTCAATTTTATTGATACGGCAGACTATTACGGCGAAGACGTAACCAACAGGCTGATAGCGGAAGCCATCCACCCCTATCCGGCCGGCCTTGTTATATGCACCAAAGTAGGCGGGACCAGGAGGCCTGATAAATCCTGGATTCCGCACAACCGCCCCGAAAACCTGCGCAGCAGTATAGACAATAACCTGCGTACCCTGAAACTGGAGCAGATAACCCTTGTGCATTTCAGGGCCATAGCAGGGGAGGGGGCGCCTTTTAAAGAATCTTTGGGCGCTATGTTTGAGATGCAGAAAGAGGGAAAGATACTACACGTGGGTGTGAGCAATTTGAGCGCGGAAGAACTGGAAACAGCCATGGCTATAGGCCCCATAGCCACGGTTGAAAATATGTATGGCCATGCACAGCGCAATTCCGTACAACTGGCGCACGGCGGCATCACCAACGGCGGCGAAGAGGTGCTGGCGATATGCGAGAAAAACGCGATACCGCTGATACCCTATTTCTCCCTGTTCCAATCCCTGCCAAAAAAAGACGAACGCATAGCCGCCATAGCAAAGAAACATAATGCCACCGAGGCGCAGGTGAACTTAGCCTGGCTGCTGCACCGCTCCCCGTGGCTGCTGCCCATACCGGGAACATCTTCTTTAGCGCATTTTGAAGAAAACCTGAAAGCTGTAGATATAAAACTGAGTGAGGAGGATATGAGGTTTTTGGGGTAATATTTTTACGTTACCCCGAACCCTTTATGAGCCGATTAATTCGTTTATTCGGCTCAATTTTTGGGATATTTTGAGCCGGATATATTGTATATTTGGCGCATGAAATACAATTGGCAGCAAGCGGACTGGCCTGATTTCAAGTATGATATTCAGGAAATAGATGATGTTTTGTTCTCTTTCGCGGAAGAAACGGGGCTTATCGCCGGTATGTTAAATGCCATGCCCAATGACTTGCAAACAGAAACGGTTATAAACCTTATGGTTTCAGAGGCAATGAAAACGTCTGAGATAGAAGGTGAGTATATAAGCAGGCAGGATGTTGTTTCTTCTATCCGCAATAATCTTGGGCTGAATAAAAAACCGGATAATATTAAAGATAAAAGGGCGCAGGGTATTGGCAAACTGATGGTTGACGTGAGAGATACTTATGCCGGGCCTTTGACAAAAGAAAAATTATTTTCGTGGCATGAAATGCTGATGGCGAGCAGCAGAAATATTCAGGTTGGCAAATGGCGCTCCCATACCGAACCTATGCAGGTTATTTCCGGGGCCGTTGGCAAAGAGAAAATTCATTTTGAAGCGCCGCCATCAAGGCAGGTAGCCAGGGAGATGGATAAATTCATTAAGTGGTTTAACGATACTGCCCCGGGTGGAAAAAAGGAAATCAAAAAAGCCCCGGTAAGGTCGGCCATAGCCCATTTGTATTTTGAATCTATCCATCCTTTTGAGGACGGCAATGGAAGGATTGGGCGGGCCATCGCAGAGAAGGCACTATCGCAAACACTTGGACGGCCGGTTTTGCTCAGCCTGTCTAAAACAATAGAAGCAGATAAAAAAACTTATTACCAGGCGCTTGAGAGTAGCTCACAAAGCAACCATATTACTGCATGGATAAAATATTTTGCAGGAACAACGCTCCTTGCCCAGCAGCAGGCAAACCAATTGATTGGCTTCACCCTAAAGAAAACGAAGTTTTTTGATTATTTTAAAGACAGGTTCAACGGCCGCCAGCTAAAAGTAATAAAAAGAATGTTTGACGCCGGGCCGGAAGGGTTTGAGGGCGGAATGAACGCGACCAAATATATTTCCATAACAAAAACATCTAAAGCCACGGCGACAAGGGATTTACAACACCTTGCGGAAATTAAGGCCTTTATACCCGAAGGCGGTGGGCGCAGCATTCGGTATATGCTTAATGTGGAAGGGGGTATATAGATAAAAACTTAACTTTGCAAAGTACACTTTATTTAATCTTTGGCTTAAAATACAGATATTAGGATTTATGTTCAAAACAGATATTATTTTGACTGCTAAAAACAGGCAGAAGTTAGTAAAACTGCGAAACTATATTTATGCTGTTACTATACCTATTGTATTTTTATTCAGGGTTATCATCTCAGCATTTAAAGTGATTAATTGGTACCCTGATGATAGCATAGCTATTGTTGGCATTATTATAATAATCGCCGCATTGCTTTTTGGCGTTTTTTTACACATTTACAGCAGAAGGAAAAGGACCATTGGGAAAATAGAGCTAAACCAGGATAATATTTCAACTTTTATAAACGATCAAAACAATACGTATCCACTATCCAAAATTCAAAATCTTACAATCAGTCAAGATTTGCTTGAAGGAAACAGCAGTTTAAATGCCTCGATAAGTTTTTACGATAACTGGCTTTCTTTCCAGTTTGAAGGTAAACCTTTTGAGTTTCAATTTAGCCTGTCTTCATCTTATGCAAGAAATGAATTAGGTAAAGTTATTACCAATTGGCGAGATTTAGGTATAATATCTGCCATGCCCAATTTGTAGTTTGGTGTTTGTTCGGGATTGCAAATCCCTTCGCTGGTGCGCGCGTGCCGCGCGTTCAATGAAATTCGTGTGTAAAAATAAGGCAAGCTTGCAACTTGCCAGACAGTCCCCGTAGCACAATTTTGAGAAAAATTTACACCCTTGCGGGTGTTGTCACCCGCAAGAAATATAAGTCAGCCCGTTGATGAAAGCACCATCAAAGTGGAAAGAATAACCTTATTTAATTGTACTGCCCGGGCTGGTAAGTACCTACTAAAGGACGAAAAGCAATATTTATCTGGTTCCATAAATTGGTGGCGGAAACCTGCATGGTTAAATCGATTAATTCCTCCTCAGAAAACTGTTTCCGGACTTCGGAATAAGTTTCATCAGGCACTTTGCAATTTGCAACCGCTTCCGCCCACATCAGTGCGGCCCTTTCTTTTTCAGAGAAGAACGGCGTTTCTCTCCAGGCGTTCAATGTGTAAATACGCTGCTCCGTTTCACCATGGGCGCGCAGGTCTTTAGAGTGCATATCAAGGCAAAAAGCGCACCCATTTATTTGCGATACCCTAAGTGCAACAAGTTCCATGATAGATTGTTCCGCAGTGCATTTAGCCAGGTACCCACCTATGCCGTAAAGTGATTTGACAGCATTTTGGCCCTTTTCTAAAAAATTAATTCTTTGTTCCATTTCTTTTGATATTTTTTAATTATTCACCTTAGACGGATAAGAAAAGAGAAACGGGACATATATGAGAAAAAATATTGAAAATCAGAAAAATACAGCGCCCTGCCCCTGCTCTTTCGTCGGCATCGACATCCGTCAGTGCCTTTAATCGCTAACGCACCGAAGTACGTAGGCGCGGGCAGGCATTGAAAGTCATAGATTTTATTATTACTCACAAGTGACGCTGCGTTTAACACTTGCGGGAGCGGGAGGGAAGGCGAGGAAAATTAAAAGGTTTAGATGAATTCTTTAATGTTTCCATCATAGAGCAAAACACCCAAATTATCATTGAAATCAACCCGTGCCTCATAGCCGCTTGCCGGTATTCGTGGGGAAGGTTCTTTTATTCCAATACAGCGATAAGCCTCTAATACATAACCGGACAAATCAAACGTTCCTTTAAATTTGCTAATTGTTGCCCTTAATTGCCCTGTTGCTTTCTTTTTATTTTCTTGCCTTTGGTTTAAATTCGATTCTTTAATTTCAATGAAGCAAAATTCATTCTCATTAAAAACGGCACAGTCGCATCTTTCAAATGTGTCTGTATCATGGAACAGGCATTTATCAATCGCCAAAAAATGAATTTCTTTATTCCCCTTATTTTTTATTGTGAAGTCGGACGGTTCATCAAGGTCCGTTTTGATATAGCACCGGTGTTCAACCCGATGGTCATATACATCAAAACTGTCAGTTCTTTGCTGAATACACCCATTCGTTAAAGATTGAGGATAAATTTTTTCTATCTGCACCCTCATTTTTCCCGGTGGATATACATTAACTGGTCAAAATCACCTGCCAAATCCTCGGAAACTGAATCAAGTTCATTTTCGCCTATCAGGCCCGTGCTTTCACTTAATATGCTCTTTACGCCCCCGTCAATCACATAATAAGCGCCAAAATCAGCAGGGTTTAGCCAACATTCTTCGGGAATTATCTGCTTTACCTTTTCCTTTTTTTCAGGGCTTGCCTGCGCTACTTTCCATGCAAATAGCAAGATATTCAAAGAACTTAAAATATAGGGGCTATGGGTGGTTAAAACAAGGTCGTCATTATGAGCAGAACATTTTTTTACAAGATAATTAACCAGTTCTTTTTGAGCAGTGGGGAAAAGGTTTAGTTCGGGTTCTTCAACAACGAAAATTACTTGAGAGCCTTGTATCCTTACTTTATTAACATATTCCATAGTTAATAATAAAGGAATAACGGCTTGCATCCCACTTGCACTTTCAGATAATTTTATTGAGTCCTTATCGTTATAATAAACTCTATCTGTTCCGTTTTCATTTTTATAAGTTGTTTTTAGAAAATTTATATTTAACTCTTTTATTTCCAATGCGCTTTTTTGAAAAGCATCTCCAAATGCAGTTATATACCAAGGTAAAGAAATGTCATTTTTCATAAAAGAGAATGATGCATTTGCTATCATTGAAATTAAAATCCTTTCAGTTGGAATATACAAAGATGCTTTTGACAAGAAATTAGCAGAAGCAGTCTGAAACTTTTTATCTTTATACTTAATAGATACTTCGGGTGTTTTATATTCTATAAAACTATCATTCGATAAGTAATTTTGGATATTGTGTCTTATAAAATCGTTGTTGCCTTCTGTTTCGATTTCTTTAGCATATATATGCCGAAATATAGTCAGCACCTTCGCAATCACGCTTTTCCCACTTCCCTGCGGGCCGATGAATACCATTTTCTTTTTTAATGGTATATCAATGTCCTTTATAGGGCCAAAGTTCTTTATGATAAGGTTTTCGCTCATTTTCGCTTATTACAAATCTTTTGTGCGAATTTATAACTAATTCATTGGGAAAAGTGAAAAATTAAAAATGAAGTGATAATATAGGAAATAGATTATATGAAGGTATGGCGTTTGCAATTCCAGGTCATTGCCCCCGCGCCTCCTCGCTCACTGCGTAAATTTAAGGCAAATTTGCAACTTGCTTTAAGCCCTACACATTCCCAAGTATTAGACCCAGTGTTACTTGCGGGTTTCAATAAAATAAAAACCCATAAATTTTTTTGTAAAATGGAAAATATTGCGTATCTCGCCTAATGGGAAAATAGTTTTAACTGCGATTATTGAATTTGAAAACCTTGAAAGTCCTTAAAGCCAAAAAGTAGAAGAAAACAGAAAAAGTAGAAGTAGAACCAGAGTAGAACCGGAATAGAACCAAAGTAGAAACGCCTTTGGGATGAAACAGAAGAAGTAGTAGCCCCCCCGTTCCGTCAAAGTGTTAAGCGTAGCTCATTTGGCAGTCCCAATAAACGAAAATCTCCTGCTGCGGTTAGCAAGCGTGGCATTTTCATCCACTTCATGTGCATAAATATTTCCCCCTTCTTTAAAACCCATACCGTATTTTTGCCGGTAGTAATTTTTAAACGTAAAGAATATGGATTTTTTATCTGAAGGCCTCCAGCAATATATTGAAAAACATACCCAAAACGAAGGCGATGTACTAAAAGCCCTCGAAAGGGAAACCTACCTGAAAGTATTGATGCCTACCATGGTATCGGGCCACGTGCAGGGGCAAACACTGCGGATGCTCAGCAAGATGATAAACCCGCAATACATTCTTGAAATAGGGACATTTACAGGCTATTCCGCTATTTGCCTGGCTGACGGCCTGCAAGCCGGGGGCAAATTAATCACCCTTGATATAAATGAGGAACTGGAAACTATGGTGCGCAGCTATTTCAAAAAAGCAGGCATTGAAGATAAAATAGAATATAAAATAGGCAACGCGGCGGATATAATACCTAAGCTCGATTATACGTTTGACCTTGTGTTTATCGACGCTGATAAAGAAAACTACAGCCGCTACTACGATTTGGTTTTGCCTAAACTAAAAGCCGGCGGCTACATCATTGCCGACAACGTGCTGTGGAGCGGCAAAGTGGTAGCGCCAAACCCTGATGAATCTACAAAAGCCATCATGGCGTTTAACGACAAAGTGCAGGCTGATACGCGGGTGGACAATATAATGATACCCCAGCGCGATGGGATAATGGTGATACGGAAGAAGGAGAATTAAGAATATTGAACAACGAATATCGAATTAAGAATAGGCAGGAGATTCTGGGGAATTGCAAAGGGGTAGCCATTGGGTTTATGCTTTTAGCCGTATTTTCTATGGCCAAGGCGCAGGATACTGCTATGACCGTTACCCAATATATTGATAAATATAAAGATATATCAATTAGGGAAATGAAGCTGACGGGCATCCCCGCCAGCATTACTTTGGCGCAGGGCATACTGGAGTCGGCCAATGGCAGCAGCTACCTTGCCCGCTATGCACACAACCATTTTGGGATAAAGTGCAAAGGCGACTGGAAAGGCAAAACCATCAATTACAGCGATGACGCGCCCAATGAATGTTTCCGTGCGTATGACAAGGCGGAGGATTCTTACCGCGACCATTCCAACTACCTGAAAAACAGCAAACGCTATGCTTTTCTATTCCAGTTGCCGCGCACCGACTATAAAGGCTGGGCAAACGGCCTGAAACAAGGGGGCTATGCCAGCAACCCCGGCTATCCGCAACTGATTATAAATACCATAGAATCCTGGAACCTGGCCCAATACGACAGTATGCCGGCAGACAGCCAGCCAGATAAAAACGTGAAGCATACCAGCGATACGGCAAACCACGGCAAACATATTATTTATAATAAAATACCCGCCTACCGCACCGTTACCGGCGAGACTTATAAAGGCATAGCCCGTAGCAACAAAATGATGGGCTGGCAGCTATACCGCTACAACGACCTGCATAGCCGCTACTTAGATACTGACATACCACCACAGCCACTTCCCGGCACCCTATTGTACCTAATGCCTAAAAAAAGAACAGGCAGCGAACCGTTTCATGTGGTGCAGCCCGGCGAAAGTATGTATGCCGTATCGCAGGAATATGGCATAAAGCTAAAAAAACTGTATAAAAAAAACCTGCTCGAAAAGGGGGAAAGGATGCAGCCAGGCGATACCGTTTTTTTGCAAACAAAACGAAGGGAACCGCCTGCCGTCCTTAGCAAGGCCGATATAAAAAAACCAATAAAACCCCAACCTTTAGCAACCCTTGCCAAGGACAGGGCGGAAAATACCCCCGTTAAAACTGATTCAATATTAATCCCTAAACCTAAAACAATAACTGCCGATACTACCACAAACCCAGGGTACTATACCGTGCAGGAAAGCGAAACGCTTTATGGTATAGCGCAAAAACTGGGCACCACCGTGAGCGAATTAAAAATAGACAACCACCTTATTTCCGACAGGCTTTATAAAGGCCAGCTTTTAAAAACACCGGGTACAATTGTTTTGCCAACGCAAACTTCCTTATACCAGGCTCCCCCTAAGCCAACGCCAACGCCCGCACCTTTGCCAACTCTAATAGCCGCGCCAAAACCTGCCCCTACCCCACTGCCGAAACCTGCAATAGCGAAAACCGATT
>Ga0206800_1084_pt1 | contig 13372 bp, 14 predicted proteins | sample Alteio_BWOrgCont_64_FD_152898 | JGI IMG/M metagenome (GOLD analysis project Ga0206800, IMG submission 152898) | Enriched cells from forest soil in Barre Woods Harvard Forest LTER site, Petersham, Massachusetts, United States -... | ecosystem: Environmental > Terrestrial > Soil > Temperate forest >... | reverse complement strand
TAGCTAAAATCGAGGCTAAAATCACAAAAGAAGTCGAAAAAGCAGCCAAACGCTTTGCTGAACAATTTGATGAAAAACAATTTATTTCTACCAATGCACGGGTACTGGAATACCAGAAAAAAATAGATGCCATCAATGCCCGCTTCAAAACCGCTCTGGAGCAGAACAACCTCGACGATGTCCGCCAGATTATCATTGATGAAGAAATAGCCTGCCCCATTTCCGGTACGCGGAACTGGACGGAGGTTAGGCAATTCAACCTCATGTTTTCCACGCAAATAGGTTCGGTAAGCGAAGATACCAACACTATTTACCTTCGGCCTGAAACAGCGCAGGGCAGCTATGTCAACTTCCTGAATGTACAGAAAACAGGCCGTATGAAAATCCCATTCGGTATAGCGCAAATAGGCAAAGCGTTCAGGAATGAAATAGTGGCCCGGCAGTTTATTTTCCGCATGAGGGAGTTTGAACAAATGGAAATGCAGTTTTTTGTACGCCCCGGCACTGAAATGGAATGGTACAAATATTGGAAAGAATACCGGATGAACTGGCACCGCCAGCTTGGTTTTGATGAAACGAAGCACAGGTTTCACGACCACCTGAAACTGGCCCACTATGCCAATGCCGCCTGCGATATTGAATATGAATTCCCATTTGGGTTCAAGGAACTGGAAGGCATACACAGCCGCACCGATTTTGATTTGAAGGCGCATGAAAAATATTCAGGCAAAAAACTCCAGTATTTCGACCCCGAACTGAATGAATCTTATATCCCTTACGTGGTGGAAACCGCTATTGGGCTGGACAGGATGTTCCTTGCCATATTCTCCAATGCCTACCACGAAGAAAAACTGGAGGATGGTTCCGAGCGGGTGGTTTTGCGCCTTCCGGCATTTCTTGCCCCGGTAAAAGTGGCTATTCTTCCCCTGATAAAAAAAGACGGCCTTCCCGAAAAAGCCATTGAAATATTCAATACCCTCCGCTACGATTTTAATTGCCACTACGATGAAAAAGACTCCATAGGCAAGCGCTACCGCCGCGAAGACGCCATCGGCACCCCCTACGCCATCACCATTGACCACCAAACCATTGAAGACGGCACCGTAACCATCCGCTACCGCGACAGCATGGAGCAAAGGCGCATCACCATCGAAGACATTTACCAAAAGTTGAAAGAGGAACTGAATATTGAAAATATTTTAAGGAAACTGGGGAATTAAGTTATAAGTTATTAGGTTATTAAGGGTAAAGCCTTATAATTGTATTTATGCAAATCATACAATCACATATCAAAGAGTTGCAGGAATTATGCACCCGCTATTTTGTAAGCAAGCTCTATGTTTTTGGTTCGGTTTCTACTGACAATGTTAAAGATACCAGTGATGTGGACTTATTGGTAGACTTTAAAGGTATAAGCCTTGAAAAATATGCCGACAATTATTTTGACCTGAAATTCTCCCTGGAAGACCTTTTTAAAAGGCCGGTGGACCTGCTTGAAGAAAAGGCATTAAACAACCCATACGTTATAAAATCAATTGACCGCACCAAAAAACTGATATATGGATGATGAAACCCAATACTAAATTCTTACGCGGATAAGCCCCCAAACACCCCTACTACTCCTTCTGTTTGGCACATAAACAGGTACTACTCCGGTACTACTTTTCTTCTCCGCCACTACTTTGCTACTATTTACACTACTTTCAGGGTTTACCTTACGCGCACCCGCCACAGACCTAAAAAAGCGCTACCCCTATCAATATTACAGTAAATGAGGCAATTAACTTAAAATTTCATAGTTTCCGCATAGTATTCCATAGTATTTTATAGTATTTCCATAGTTTTCCTATAGTATTTTTATGCTGCCAATAAATAAAGCCCCGCCACCACCGGCAAAGGCGCGAAATCGTTTTTTCGTCCTTTGTCCGCCATAGCATTTGCGAAGGCGGATGCCCGCCATAGCTTTATGCGGCAGCGGGTATTACAACATTACAAAATTTTTCTGACAATTCCTAATATTTATTCACTTTTTTACCCCATCGGGGTTTCCTGTTTGTAGCAAACCACCCCCACCGCTTATCCCGCTTTTGGCGGGAGCCCTGTTTTTTGCAATCCCCCTTTATCCTGAAATCCTGTAAATCCTGATTCAGACAATTCCCCAAAATCCTGAAAGGATGACATTATTATAGAAAAACCAATCACCACCCCACATAACCCCGAAGGGGTGATAGATTTTATTGTAGCATTTGTAAATTTTTAGTACATTTGAATATTAAATGTTCTGCTTTATCGTTTTATAAATAGGTGAGGAGTTTTCTTTTTATTATCTTGGTTCTTGCCGCTTCTGTTGCCAATGGGCAAACTTACACAGGCGATAGTAACCTTTATCAGATTGAAGTAAATGGAAGATATGGTTTTATCAATAATAAGGGAAAAGAAATAATAAAACCTGTTTTTAGAAATGATGTTCAATTTTCGGAAGGGCTGGCAAGTGCAAGGATTAATGGCAAATATGGGTTTATAGATAAGAAGGGGAAATTCGTTATTCCGCAAAAATTTGATTATGCAAATAACTTCACCGAAGGGTTGGCTTTGGTATATATAGATGGCAAACCGCTTTTTATCAATAAAAAAGGGAAGTGCTCATTTCCGGTTAATTATTCCGGTGCAAATAGCTTCCAAAATGGTAGGGCTTTGGTAAAAACCAAATCAGGCAAAAAGGGGATGATTGATAATAAGGGTGTTCTGGTAGTTGATACAATATTCAGATATATTGATGAATTTTCGTGCGGACGGGCTATAGTAATGCCTTTTGTAGATAAATCAAACCAAAATGAATATGAGGAATATGGCGTAATAGATTCTAATGGAAAGTTTATTGTGCCTTTTGGAAAATATAATGCCATCCTCAAATTCAATAGCGGGTATGCTAATGTTGAAAAGAAGGATTCAAATGGCATTATAGATTTGAACGGTAAGCAATTATGCTTATTTAATGATACGGATATTTACATACATGGCGATGTTTGTGAGGGGCTGGCAACTGTTATTAATACTAAGAAAAATGCCAGTTGGCGGCAAGGTTATATAAATTTACTTGGACAAATTGTTCTTAAAGATTCAAGTTATGATGAACTTGGTAATTTTACAAAAGGTAGGGCATTTGTGCAACTTAAAAATAACCAATATTTGCTGATTAATAAACAAGGCAAAGTTCTTTCAAAAGATACGTTATCCTATGCTTCTGATTTTGGTTTCAAATATGGCCCTGCATCTATTATTAAAAAGGTTGGTACAAATTCATTTTGGGGTACAATAGATACCGATGGCAATTATGTGGTTCAACCTATTTATAATAGCCCACTCCAATTCCCCAATACTTACCAGAATATCAGCATTTTCTATGTATTAGACTCTATTGTCAATACGCCTGCGCTGCAAGGGCCATTCGGACACTACGGAATTAAAAATAAAACAGGTGATACTATTATCAATTATATCGGTCATTTTGAGATAATTAATTTTCCTAATGGGCTGGCTAAATTATGGCTTAAAGATAGGATTTGTTTTTTAGATAAAGATGGTAAAATAGTTTGGAACCGCGTATCCGATAAAAAACAAAGGGTTGAAAATCTGAATACCGATGAAATGAAGAGAGGGGATTTTTCTACCTATTCGGGGTACCGGCTCAAGAAGTTTTCTATAAAGTATGATTTAAAAAAGCATATTTACCCTGAAAATAAATTAAGCATAATTGTAGTTCCTAAAGAAAAAGACACTTTTAATAAAGAGGAGAAGTATTTTACATGGTACAACGGCTTTAAAGTATATGTTGTAAACAACAGCAATGATACTGTTAGGTTTAATACCTTGAATAGCTTATTTTTAATAAAAATGCAGGCATTTGATAAAAATGGACAATGGAAAGACATCGAATATATTTTAAAAAAAGGGGAGGGCTGTTATAACAGGTATGAAATTTATCCTCTTGAACCTGGCTACTTTTGGTCATTTACTGCACCAGATTATGATGGGGCATATAAAACAAAATTAAGGTTTACCCTCACTTATATTGACCCGTCCGATATTTCTCAAAAGGAAGGTGAAAGAAAAGGTATAAACATTTATAGCAATGAATTTAAAGGGAAAATAAACCCTGCTCAATTTTGGAGAAACACACATCCACCCTTGCCATGCAATAATTATTATTAATTCAGAAGTTTTTCACCCCTCCGTCCAAGCGCGTTTGCGAGGGTATGTAAAAATAAATTTGAAGCTTACTATACTTCAATATTTGGAAGTTTACTCCTATTGGTATCCGTATATTTTCGATAATTTTCTTCATTTTTACACAGGCTTTGCAACGCGTTTGTCTTTTTCTGGCGTTTGCAACACCCTGTCCGACAACTCACTCAATAGCGTAGCAGCCTGTCCCGTTTTTTTTTATTCTGGAGCTTTAGCCCTACGCTACCCTCTTTTTTAATAATTGAAAGCATCTGGGTATAATTTTCTTTGGTTTTCATATCTTTGCACTATGCCTTATGTTTGAACCCTTAAAATAAATACCAGGTATATGATGCACCATATTACATCAATTATTGATATTCAACCCTATACCATATCGGTGTTTTTTGACGGCAAAGAAACAAGAAAAATAAATTTTGAGCCTTTGCTGAAAAATTCCCCCCCCTGTTGGCGCAAGTCTTAGGGCGGTGAGTGGGTTATTCAGCGTGACTTGTGCCGTTATATAACCTCCCATTTGGGCGCATTCCACCCATTCGGCTTTTTTGGGGGTATGCAATACCTATCGAAACTGAAAACATTATATATTTGTATTATATTTGTAATAAAAGAAATTTATGGAGTCATCGTTTACGCTAAGGGTATCAGAACTGGATTCTGATTTTGTGAAAACAATAAAACGCTTGTTCAGCAAAGAACGAGAGGTAACTATTACAATATCATCTGCAACAGATTTTGGCCTTCATGCCATCGAAACTAAAGAAGAATATTTTTCAAGGCTCGAAAAAGCATTGAAAAATATAGAACAGGGCAAAGGGATAGTAATAAGTGAACATGACTTTGATAAAACAGTTGCCGGCCTCCTCCAAAAATGAGAAATTTTATATTTGAACCTGATGCTTTTGAGCAACTTGGCGACTGGGCTATTTATGACAAGAAAAAATTTCTAAAGATTTACGAATTATTAAATGAAATCAGGCGCACGCCTTATGAAGGCAAAGGAAAACCTGAACCTCTTCAACATAAATTGGCAGGATGCTGGTCGCGTAGGATTGACGACAAGCACCGGTTAGTTTATAAGATTTCCGAAACCGGGGACATTCTTATACTTAGCTGCAAAGGACATTATTCCGACAAATAACCAATTCCCCCCGTACCCCCCCCGTTCAAGCGCGTTTGCAACGCGTTTGTCTTTTTCTGGCGTTTGCAACACCCTGTCCGACAACTCACTCAATAGCGTAGCAGCCTGTCCCGATTTTTTCTATTCGGGAGCTTTAGCCCTACGCCCCCCTTTTTTAATAATTGAAAGCATCGGGGTATAATTTTCTTTGGTTTTCATATCTTTGCACTATGCCTTATGCTTGAACCCTTAAAATAAACACCAGGTATATGATGCACCATATTACATCAATTATTGATATTCAACCCTATACCATATCGGTGGTTTTTGACGGCAGGGAAACAAGAAAAATAAATTTTGAGCCTTTGCTGAAAAATTTCCCCGTTTTGCAAAACGCAAAGGTTTTTCTTGCTGCAAAATTGGGTGATTACCCAACTTTGATGTGGGCGGGCCTTGCCAAAATAAAAGAACTTAACGGTACCATCAGCACCGCCCCGCTCGATTTTTGCCCCGATAGCCTCTATATGATGAGCGTACAGGTATAAGTAATAAGTTATTAGGCTATTAAGTGATTAAGTGATTGAGGATTACGTTCCCCCTTAATAACCCAATAACCCAATAACCCAATAACTCAAGCAAATGAAGAACCACTACCATACCCTCGGCATCCCACGTTATTCCAACTCTGATGAAGTAAAAAAAGCCTACCGCCGCCTTGCCCACAAATACCACCCCGATAAAAACAAATCCGGCGAGCATGGCGAAGAGGTTTACAGGCAAATCAAGGCAGCTTATGATGTATTGTCAAATCCTTTAAAGAAAAAAGATTACGATTTGTTGCTCCGAAATAGCGCCACCCCGGTTTCGCCTTATTCGTTCACCAGATATACTTACCAACCCGAAGCAGAGAAAACTACAGAAGAAATACAGGTAGGTAAAAAACAAAATAAACCGTCAGGAATATGGGATTGGCTAAAGCCCATTATCATTATCATACTATCCCTTATTGCCATGTATTTCATTACGCGGTAAGTTTTTTATCCAAATAATTATTTGACTATTACTTGTTCTGAAATGATTACCTACTTCTGGCTATCGCAACTTATCTTTGCCTAAAAATATAAAACCTTAATTTGAAGCAACAAAACGACTATACCCCCAAAAAAGAAACTGCCGTATTGGTAGGCATTAGCCTGCCGAAGGATGAGGACGGGGCGGTGCGGGAACACCTTGAAGAACTTGAGTTCCTAACCGAAACGGCTGGTGCAAAGACGGTTAAAACATTTATACAGAACATGAAAAACGCCCACCCGAAATTTTATGTCGGGCCGGGAAAGATTGAGGAAATCAAGGCGTTTGTAGAAGAAAACCAGATAGACATAGCCATATTTGATGATGAGTTAACCCCATCGCAAATACGGAATATTGAAGAAATAGTAACCTGTAAAGTGCTTGACCGGACTAACCTGATATTGGATATTTTCGCAGCCCGAGCACAAACAGCACAGGCTAAAACGCAGGTTGAATTGGCGCAAAGCGAATATTTGTTACCCCGCCTGACAAGGTTGTGGACGCACCTTAGCCGCCAGAAAGGCGGTATAGGCATGAGGGGCCCGGGAGAAAGGGAAATAGAAACCGACCGCCGCGTAATACGCACCAAAATAACGTTGCTCAAAGAAAAACTGGAAATTATTCACAAACAAAACGTAACCCGGAGGAAGTCGCGCGACCAGAAAGTGCGGGTTTCGCTTGTGGGCTATACCAATGCGGGGAAGTCAACTATCATGAACCAGTTAAGCGATGCCACGGTGCTTGCCGAAAACAAACTTTTTGCCACGCTCGACACTACCGTGCGGAAAGTAGTAATTGGCTCTACCCCTATCCTGCTATCGGATACTGTTGGTTTTATCAGGAAGCTGCCGCATACGCTCATTGAGAGTTTTAAGTCCACACTGGATGAAGTTAAGGAGGCGGACATACTATTGCACATTGTGGATATTTCGCACCCGCAATTTGAACACCAGGTGGACGTGGTGAATGAAACCCTGAAAGAACTTGGCGCCGAAGGCAAACCTTTCTTATTGGTTTATAATAAAATAGACCTTTACCCTATAAAAACAGACGATGAAACCGAAATCACCGGGTCGCCGGAAAAATTGGCCTACTTTAAAAGTTCTTATCATGGCAATAACCACAATGTAGTTTTCATAGCTGCGGGCAAGAACTTCAATTTACAGGAACTACGCGAAAAAATCCTTGCCCTGGCCCAAAAAGAGTACGCCACAATATATCCTTACCTGCATGGGTAATGGGATTTGATAACTTTTAAAAAGTTGTCAAATTTATTCCTGGGCAACCGGAAACAAAAAATATGTTAAAACATCTAATACTTCGCTAAAGAATTGATAATTTTGCCACCTCAATAAAATATATTATATATATGGGTTCAGAAAGCCATGGAGCAAAGTTTTTAGAAGATGTGCATTATTATTTTGATAAAGCAGCCAGTTTTACCAATTTTGATGCCGGCCTGCTGGCACAAATAAAAGGCAGCAACAGCGTATATAAAATGCGCTTCCCTGTTAGAAACGGTGATAAAATAGAAGTAATTGAAGGCATACGCGTGCAGCATAGCCATCATAAACTGCCGGTAAAGGGGGGCATACGCTTTGCCGATACCGTAGATGAAGATGAAGTACGGGCGCTGGCAACACTTATGACTTTTAAGTGCGCTGTGGTGGATGTGCCCTTCGGGGGCGCAAAAGGGGGTGTAAAAATAAACCCGGCAAACTATTCAGTTGAAATGCTGGAAAAAATAACGAGAAGATATACTACCGAACTTATAAAGAAAAACCTGATTGGCCCCGGTATAGATGTACCTGCCCCTGACTACGGTACAGGCCCACGTGAAATGGCCTGGATAGCCGATACCTATGCGGGCTTTAAATATGAAGAAACCGACGCCCTTGCCTGCGTAACCGGAAAACCGGTAGGCCAGGGTGGCATACGCGGAAGAAAAGAAGCTACCGGCATGGGTATTTTCTTCGGCCTGCGCGAAGCGCTTGCCGATACAGATATTACCAAGCAATTGGGCCTCACGCCCGGTATTGCCGGTAAACGCGTCATCGTGCAGGGCCTTGGCAATGTTGGGTACCATGCGGCATTCTACTGCCAGCAAGGGGGGGCCCTTATTGTAGGCATAGCCGAAATGGAAGGCGGCATATATAACCCCGACGGCCTGGACGTTGCTTCCGTTTTTACCCACCGGACGCAAACGGGGACTATTCTTAATTACCCCGGTGCAAAAAGCATTGAGCAGAGCAATTTGGTTTTGGAACTGGATTGCGACATCCTTATCCCCGCCGCCCTTGAAAACCAAATACATGAAGGCAATGCTAAAAATATAAAAGCCAAAATCATTGCCGAAGGCGCCAACGGGCCTTGCACCAAAGAGGCCGAAGATATTTTACAAGATGCCAACGTAGTCATTATACCTGATTTATACCTGAATGCAGGGGGCGTTACCGTTTCATATTTCGAGTGGCTTAAAAACCTTTCGCACGTCCGCTTTGGCAGGATGGAAAAAAGGCTTGAAGAAGGAAATTACAGCAGGCTTATCAGTACAATGGAAGGCTTAACAGGCAAATCTATCAGCCAAACCCAGAAACAATTGATAATTCAGGGCGAGGAAGAAATTGCCCTGGTGCATAGCGGCCTTGAAGAAGCGATGGCTTTTGCCTTCCAGGAAATAAGCCAGATTAAGAAAGCAAATAAAAACATACCTGACCTGCGAACGGCAGCGTTTATAAGCGGTATAAATAAAATAGCGGCCAGCTACCTCACTATGGGCGTTTGGCCGTGATAATTGAGGAATAATCGAATAGCGAACATTTGAACTATTGAATAGCGAATTAGTTGCGATTCTTAATTCTTTATTCAAATGTTCAATATTCGATTGTTCATTTTTAGTTTTTCATTTTTCACTCCCGCATTACCACCCTTCTTTACCTATCAGTGGCACAAACCTGAATTTATCAAAGGTTTCTTTGTTAAATTCGTTTTCGCCGGTGCGGGTAATGCGTACCATCTGCTGTAAATCTTTATCGCCCACCGGGATAACAAGAAACCCGCCAATTTTTAATTGCTGCTGCAATTGCTCCGGCACTATGGGCGCTGCCGCCGTTACAAGTATTTTATCGAATGGGGCGTTTTTGGGCAGCCCTAATGTGCCATCGCCGATAAATAGTTTGGCATGGAAGCCTAAAATGCGGATAATTTCTTTTGCCATCTCTGTCAATGCTTCCATTCGCTCAATGGAATAAACCTTTGCGCCAAGATACGCAAGTACGCAAGTCTGATACCCCGAACCGGTGCCTATTTCAAGTATTTTATCGCCTTTTTTCACTTCCAGCAATTGCGTTTGGTAGGCCACCGTGTAGGGCTGCGAAATAGTTTGCCCCTCCTGTATCGGGAATGCCTTGTCTTCATAGGCTTGCTCGCCAAAAGCCGAATCAAGAAAATAGTGCCGGGGTATGTTCTCAATGGCTTCAATAATCGCGGCGTCAAAATTCCCCTTGCGCTTCAACTCCTCCGCGAGCCGCTTCCGCATCCCTTTTAGTTTATATGTATCAATGTATGAATCAGACATTTATATTTTCTTCATTACGCACAGGAACATTGTTTCAGCCTCAATATTATAGCCTTCGATATAGGTTTGTGTTTCTATCTTTACCTCATGGCTTTTGCAAAAATACTCTATTGCCCCTTCATTTTCCTTACTGAAAACCGAACAGGTAATATAAAATAATTTTCCGCCCGGTTTCAGCGCTGTAAATGCCCTGTCGAGGATATTTATTTGTTTGGTATGGAAACTTTGAATAACCCCGGCATCAAAATAAGCAAGGTTTTCGGGGTTTCGCGCCCATGTACCCGACCCTGTGCATGGCGCGTCTATTATTATACCATCCAAGAGGGGGAAATTTACCGGCACACCTTCAGCCACATCGGCTGCCAATGCCTTATAGTTCCATATATTATGCCTCTGTAGCCTCTCCTCGTAGTTTTTAATGACCTGCTTTCGTATATCGGTGGCGTATAATTCTATGTTGGCGCCCTTATCCAGCAGCGCCAGGCTTTTGCCGCCTGCCCCGCAGCAGCAGTCCCACCATATTTCTCCGTTTTTTGGTTTAAAATACCCCGCTATTTCTTGAGAAGCCAAATCCTGCACCCTAAAATACCCTTTCTTATACGATTCAGTTTCGGTGAGTTTGCTTTCAGCGTTTACCTTAAATATGAATGGGGAATATTCCACATACTCAATCCCGGCAGTGTTCAGGTCATTTAGCGCCACTTTCAAAAATGGCGGGCTTATTTTTATCCAAACAGGCGGCTGCTTTAATAAAGAAAGATAGAATTTATCTTTGTCAACCGCATTACTCATTTCCCCCGGCGCAGGAAATACAGACTGCATTAAAAAATCAGGGAAATGCTTAGTTATTTTAGAAATTTTATCTTCTAAAGAAAGGATGGTATCTTCCTCATTTATAATATTATAATTGCGGCAAAAAAATTCGACAAACCTGTCCGGTTTATCTTCTGCAAGGAAATGCCCAATCAGCAATTTTTCTTCAAGAGGCAGGGCAGAAAAAGCCTTCCCCATCCTGAAAAAATGGTAGCAAAGCATCCGCAGTTCCTTCCTGTCCCGCGAACCAAATTCCTTGTGCCTGCCAAAGTATTCTTTTAGGTGTGTGTGGAATGGCTTTGGGTACAAATAGCAACCAATAACGTCTTTGGCCTGTACCAGCCTTGATTCAATTTTTATCATTAAAATTTTTATATTCGGAGTAACCCCCCCTGCAGTAGCAGATTTTGCCCTATCTGCCTAAAATATAGACAGTCAAATAATTTAGTGAGCCGGCCTCAATTGAAAATCCTTAAATTCAAGCATATACAGGCAGGTATTTTCCCAAATGCCACATTCCGTGGCCCTTTGGAAATAATACCCTGAATGTAACAGTTTTATATTCTGTTCAGGCAGCCTGTTTTCAAAATACCTTCCGTAGTTTTTTAGCGCCAGCCCATAAAACATCATATCGTCATATCCCCTGAAGGCATATTCGTTGGGCTCGTCATTATATTTCTGGCGGAAATTGAGTACAAACCTTCGCGTGGCAACGTCTTTATAGTCAATAATATCAGAAGTTAATATGTGCATATCAAATTTATCCCACAGGTTTGCGTCAATGGCCCTGCCCTTCCAAATATCCAAGCCTAAAACAACTATTTTTTTTGTCGGAAACCTGGAGGTGCGACATCACAGATGATACAAAAACGTGGTTTTTTGAAGCAATGAAAACCACGTTGGAATCGCCAAGCGCAAAATCAGTCCTGAATACCGCCCCGTTGGCGCCAACGTATTCAGTAACGTTTACATTATTTGCCTGCATCGAGTCCTCAAAAGTCTTTATAAGAAAATTGCATTTTGCCGATTGCTCCTCCACAATAAAAACCTTGTAGCCTTTAAAATGGCCCCGGATATATGAAGCGGCAAACCTGCCATACACTTCGTTTTTGGGGTTGTTTTCTATATAATAATATTTGTCAGTACAGCTATCCAGCGAGGCAAGTGGGGCTACGAGGTTATAATGGTTTGCTTCTGTAAAATCATTAATGCCCCGCACTTCCTGGTCGCTCAGCGGCCCCAGTATTAAATCAGGGTTTACCTTTTTTAAATTATCCCTTATTACAAACGGGTCAAGCGTATCGGCATCCAAATCCATCACATGAATATCAATATTCGCCCCCCCAGTATTTCAGGGTATCGGCGGCCACCAATACCCCCCCGGTAATAATCGGCTGCTATGGCCGAAGAGTTTTTTTGCGCCCGTGTAAGCCCTTCATAATTAAGATAAAAGGGCAATACTACCGCGACATTGTACCTGTCTTTGGTAGTTTCGGGGTAAAACCGGTTCAGGCTGTCATATTCCCTTTCTTTATTGGGTTTTTTAATTTTAGCTTCGGGGGCTGATTTTGCAGGGGTTGGTGGGGTTTCTACCTCCTTCGTCTTTTCAGGCGGCGGTGGGGCGGCATATATAGGCACGGCCTTAGCCGCCACATTCCGTGAACTGCCGCAGGAATAAAGATTTAATGCCGCTGCAAGGATTAAAACCGGGTAAATCATTTTACTCCCATTCAATCGTTGCCGGGGGCTTTGAGCTAATATCATATACTACGCGGTTTATGCCTTTTACCTGGTTTATTATTTGGCTCGATACTTTTGATAAAAACGAATACGGCAGGTGTACCCAGTCTGCCGTCATGCCATCTGACGATTGTACGGCGCGGAGGCAAACGGCATTCTCGTACGTCCGCTCATCACCCATTACACCCACGGTTTGCACAGGCAATAATATAGCGCCTGCCTGCCAAACTTCATCATACAGGCCCTCTTTTTTCATATTGTCAATGTATATAGCATCGGCCTCCTGTAGTTTGTTCACTTTTTCAGGGGTTATGTCGCCAAGTATCCTTATCCCGAGGCCAGGGCCGGGAAATGGGTGCCTGTTCAGGATATGTTTTGGAATATCCAGTTCCGCGCCTACCCGCCTTACCTCATCTTTAAAAAGGGAATTAATCGGTTCCAACACTTTCAGTTGCATTTTTTCGGGCAGGCCGCCCACATTGTGGTGGCTTTTTATGGTAGCAGAAGGGCCTTTCACGCTAACAGACTCTATTACATCAGGATATATAGTACCCTGCCCCAGCCATTTAGCGCCTTCTATTTTCTTCGCTTCTATGTCGAAAACCTCGATAAATACCCTGCCAATGGTTTTCCGCTTAGCCTCTGGGTCGCTGATGCCTTCAAGGGCGGAATAGAACTCATTCTTAGCATCTACCCCTTTGATATTCAATCCCAAGTCTTTGTATGATTCAAGGACTTCTTCAAATTCATTTTTTCGCAGCAGGCCATTATCAATAAAAATGCAATACAAATTTTTGCCAATCGCTCGG
>Ga0206800_1083_pt1 | contig 13518 bp, 14 predicted proteins | sample Alteio_BWOrgCont_64_FD_152898 | JGI IMG/M metagenome (GOLD analysis project Ga0206800, IMG submission 152898) | Enriched cells from forest soil in Barre Woods Harvard Forest LTER site, Petersham, Massachusetts, United States -... | ecosystem: Environmental > Terrestrial > Soil > Temperate forest >... | reverse complement strand
AATGTAATGGGTGAAATAATGGGGAACCGTTTCATCCATTTTACTACCTCGCACCCCGACCCCGATGTGCTTCATTTCGCCAGCCTGATACTTGAAATCATGCCATCGGGCAAACTGGAAGGTTTAACTTTGGCCTATAGCCCTTCCAACAATCAATTGATTTTTACAACCGTCAATTTAGAGCATACCAATAGCCATTATGTCCATGATTTTGACCATTATTGGGATTTTAAATATTAAGCATTTTTTTCGGCGCTAATGCTAACTTTGCAATATAGAAAGCGAAAGCTTTTGACCAATTTATGGAAGCATTAGACTTACAGGATTTAATACAGGGCGGGGAAAGTTCCACAGTACAATTCAAGAGAACGGTTACCGATGCCCATGCTATAAGTCAGGAAATAGTAGCGTTTGCTAATGCAAAAGGTGGATATATTGTCATTGGCGTTGAGGACAGTACGGGTGATATTACAGGGTTAACGTACCGGGAGATACAATCGGTAAATAACCTTTTGAGCAATGCAGCCACCAATAATGTAATTCCGCAAATTAAATTATTTACCGAAACTGTCGGGTTGCAGAATGGGAAGAAAGTGGTGGTGGTTCGCATCGAAGAAGGGGACAACAAGCCCTACAAAGACAGGAACGGCGCAATCTGGGATAAAAACGGTTCTGATAAAAGGCGCGTAACATCAAATGAAGAAATCGCGAGGCTGCTGCAAAGCAGCAAGTATATGTATGCTGATGAAATGCAGGTTAAAGGCTCTACAGTTTCAGACATTGACAATGAGTTGTTTAATGTGTTTCTTAAAACAAAATACAGAAGCAGCCCAGATATCCCCGGCATACCTGTCAATATTCTTTTACAAAACCTGAACCTGGCTGATGATGATACTTTAACGCTTGCCGGGTTATTGCTTTTTAGCAACCGGAGACAGAAATACAGGCCCCAATTTTCGGTACAATGTGTTTCGGTAGGCGGTACTGATATTACCGGCAATAGTTTTTTTGATAATGAGCCGGCCTTTGAAGGCGCTTTAAAAAATGTTTTTGACCAGTCAATTGCTTTTGTAGAAAGGAGTATCCGCAAAATACCATCAGGAACATCGTTTAACAGTTTGCCCGTATGGGAAATACCTTATGAGGTTTTTGAAGAGTTAATAGTCAATGCTTTAATTCACAGGGACTATTTTATAAACTCAACCGTCAAGGTTTTTATTTTTAGCAACAGGATTGAAATAGTTAACCCAGGGGTGTTGCCTAATTCGTTAACCGTTGCTAATATTATGAATGGAATATCAATCCAAAGAAACCCTGTTTTACAATCGTTAGGCCAATATATACTTCCCTATAAGGGGATAGGTACGGGTATTTCCCGCGCCTTATCAAATTATGCCCATATTGATTTTATTAATAACGCGAAGAAAAATGAATTCAGGGCAATCATCAAACGCCCATCATAGTGATTTTACTTTTCATTCATTATTCCGGCGCTTCTTCCACAGCGATGGCTTTGCTGCGGGTGATAAGCGCCAATGCGGCAATGATAATGGCCGACCCAATAATAGTATATTTATCTACCGGTTCGCTGAAAAACAGCCAGCCCAGGAAAACGGCAATGACCGGGTTTACATACGCATACGTAGAAACCAGGCTCGGGGCGGCCACCCGCATCAGCCATGAATAGGCTGAAAAAGCTACCATAGAGCCGAATACAACAAGATAAATAAAAGCAATGATAGAATTGGCAGAAAAAGCAGCGGGGTGAAAGTCTGCCCATTCGCCCTTAACCGTTCCGGCAAGAATTAGCAGCAAACCACCTGATAACATTTGCATCCCCGTTGTAAGAATATGGTTAACCGGCAGTTTGGCTTTTGAAGCAAAAAGCGACCCGAAAGACCAGCCGATAGAGCCGAGGCTAACTATCAATATACCAACCGGACTGATGCCTGTACCTGTATTAAGAAGGCTATCAGGGCCTACAAGTACTATGATGCCAATAAAGCCAAGTATAATGCCAACAATTACTTTTGCCCCCGGTTTCCCTCTTTTAAAAAACAGCCAGGCAAAAAGCGCGAACCACATTGGCACCGAGCAAACAATAAGCGCCGCCATGCCGGATGGGATAAGTTTTTCGGCGGTAGCTACACCCCCGTTGCCTATGAGCAGTAGCAGGGCGCCAATGATGGATGTGTTTTTCCAGTGAATAAGGGTTGGCTTTTCTTTGCCTGTGAGCCGAGCAAACGTATAAAGGATGAGCCCCGCTGACCCATAGCGGATGCCTGACATCAGTAATGGCGGTATAGTTTGTATAGCGTATTTAATAGCCAAATAGGTGGAACCCCATACAATATATACGGCTGCAAAAGCAAGTATGAGGCTGATTTTTGAAGGCGGGGGTTTGCTTTGCATCGCTGCAAAAATAAACAAACTGCCACAGATTCACAGATTAAAATTATGGACAATATCGAATTAGAAAACCGCTACAGACTAAACTCCAATAATTAGTCAATCCATGGCAATTTTGTTTTTAGCCTTCTTCTTCTTTTTTTGAGAGGATATTCATGAGTTTATGGATGTCGCCTTCCAGGGACTCTATCCGCTCTTCATATTTTCTCAGAAGCATTTGCCAGGCGGCTTTATACTCGTTGAAATCATGAAGGGTAAGCGTTTTACCTTCCTGTATTTTTAGCTTTTCAGGCGCAAAATCGGGAAGTATGGTGGGGATTAGTTTCCCATCAAATATATAATCGTAGCTGATACCATATTTTTGAACGATATGGTGTATCAGGTCCAAAGATGGGCCAACTTCTCCGTTCTCAATTTGAGATAAGGATGGCCTGCTGATATTCAATGCCTTAGCGAAATCAGCTTGTTTTAAGCTCAGTGCCTGCCGAAGCTCTTTTATTCTTTGTCCCAGTGCGTGTTTATCGACCACGAAAATTTATTTTAAGAATGTTGGCTATTTATACATAATGTTTGAAAACATAACATATATTTGTACCCTAAACCAACAAGTAATGTTAAAGTAAGGGCAAAGTAAAGGCATATTATGGACATAACAAAGGAGGAGCTGGAAAGTTTAAGAAAAAATCTTAAATATGGGGATAATAAGTTGATTGCTAAAATGGCTAATAAAAGCGCTACTTATGTTAGTTATGTACTAAACAGTGTATATTATAATGAAGACGTCATAAAAGCAGCCATACAGTTAGCGAACCAAAATATCATTGACAGGCAAATGATAAAGGATGGCTTGAACCAGATTATTCTTCCGCCGGAGGAATAAAGGGGTGCAACTTTATCAGGGGCGCCCTTATTTTTATCTAAAAAGTAGAAATGGGGTTGGCTGATGCAAAAGCCGGAAGGGTAGTTTCACTTGAAGAAACAAAGGAACGCGTTAGGAAACGCCAAACTAAAGATTACTATTTAGTTCTATATAAAAAACAATGTATTAAGAAGTAATTGTCCCGCCAAAAAGGGAGGTCTTTTATTTCGCTATTCATAATTCAAATCTTCGATTGTTCATAATTCACTTTTTGATTATGGGGCTAAATAATGATAATGCCCCCTCAAAAATCCTACCACCACTCACCCTCCACAATCAAATTTCCCTAACTTTGTACCAACAAAACGTTTTTATATGACAAAAGTCCATAATTTTTATGCAGGCCCGGCCATCATTCCACAGGAAGCGATTGACGGGGCTATTGAAGGTTTGAAGAATTTTAAAAACATGGGGCTTTCCGTGGTCGAAATATCGCACCGCACACCGGAATGGGAAGAAACCATGGAGCAGGCCGAACAAATCATCCGCGATTTATTCAATATTGGCGACGAATACGCCATTGCTTTTATGCAGGGGGGCGCCAGTGCACAGTTTACCCTTATACCGCTCAATTTATTGCCGGAAGGCCGCAAAGCAGCCTATACCAAAACCGGGACATGGGCCGGTAATGCCATTAAAGAAGCAAAATTTTATGGGGAAATAGACGTGGTAGGCTCTTCGGAAGACAAAAATTTCAGCTATATCCCAAAAGGTTATACTATACCATCCGATGCGGCTTATTTCCATATAACCACCAACAATACCATTTTCGGTACGCAGGTGCATGAGCTGCCTGCCTGCCCGGTGCCGTTGGTAGCCGATATGAGTTCCGATATATTCAGCCGCCCGATAGACCTAAAAAGATATGACCTGATATATGCAGGGGCGCAAAAAAACATGGGCATTGCGGGGGTTACATTGGTCATTATCAAAAAAGAACTGCTTGGCAAAAGCGGGCGCAAAATCCCCACCATATTTGATTACAGGACGCATATTGACAAGCAGTCTATGTTCAATACCCCGCCGGTATTTGCTATTTATGTACTGTACCTCACCCTGAAATGGCTAAAGGCCAATGGCGGCGTAGAAGCAGCTTACGAGCGGAACAAAGCCAAATCCGCCGCCCTGTATGCAGAAATAGACCGCAACCCTCTCTTTGAAGGCACTACTACCGTGGAAGACCGCTCAATGATGAATTTGAACTTTATAATGAAAGACAAGTCGCTTGAAAAGGGCTTCCTTGAATTTGCAAAAGCAAACCATTGCGTAGGGCTGGAAGGCCATAGGTCTATTGGTGGCTTCAGGGCGTCGTTATACAATGCTTTGCCACTCGAAAGTGTAAAGGTGTTGGTTGGTATAATGAAAGAATTTGAACTTATGGCAAAAAGTGGTAAGATACAGGTAGCCGCCGGCGCTACAGTTTAAAATTAATATGATAGCGCAAAGCAATTTTTAATTTTTTCTTTGTGCCTTAGCGCCTTTGTGGCAAAAAATAAAAGAATGAAAATATTAGCAAACGACGGCATAGCGCCAGACGGAAAAGCAGCCCTTGAAAAAGCGGGCTTTGAAGTAATTACAGAAAAAGTACCACAAGATAAACTGCATGAAGTTATCGGCAGCTATGATGTCTTGGTAGTGCGTAGCGCTACCAAGGTGAATAAACAGGTAATGGCAAGCCCCGGCAACCTAAAATTGGTTGTCCGTGCGGGTGTAGGGCTTGATAATGTGGATGCTGCTTTTGCCAAAGAAAAAGGGATAGATGTAGCGAATACCCCAAACTCATCAACCCTATCTGTAGCAGAATTGGTTTTTGCCCATCTGTCAGGGGCAGTACGGTTTCTATATGACGCTAACCGCCAGATGCCTGTGAACGGCAAAAAAGATTTTAATACGCTAAAGAAAAAATACTCCGAAGGCAGGGAACTGCGCGGGAAAACCCTCGGAATACTCGGCTTTGGCAGGATAGGGCAGGAAGTTGGCAAAATAGCCATTAGCCTGGGCATGAAAGTAATTGCTTATGACCCTTTTGTGAAAAGCGTTAAATTGGTATTCAGCCATTTGCCATTCAGCCCGTCGCCTACATTGGAAATAACAACCGGCACTTTTGAAGAAGTACTGGCCGACAGCGATTTCATTACTTTACATTTGCCCCATACTGCCGGCGAACCCCCATTGATTGGCGAAGAAGAAATAAACCGGATGAAAAACAAGGCCGGCATCGTAAATGCCGCCCGCGGTGGCGTGATAGATGAAGCCGCATTAATTAAAGCCCTCGAAAGCGGTAAAATCTCCTTTGCGGCGCTTGATGTATTTGAAAACGAACCCGATGTGAACGAAGATTTATTGAAGGCCGCCAATATTTCGTTATCGCCCCATATAGCTGCTTCCACTGTGGAAGGCCAGGAACGGATTGGATTGGAAGTAGCTAAAGTTATCATTGAGAGAATGAAAAATTAAAAATAACAGGTTCTGACTTTCGTCAGAATGACGTACATAGTAGGGGTTGGTGATGAGGCGCCATAGGCGCCCCATCACCAACATCCCCTTATAAAATGCCGTCATTGCGGGCTTGACCCGCAATCTTAATAAATTTATAGATGTCTAAAGTTTTCCCTTTTAAAGCGTTGCGCCCCAATGAAGGGGTTATCAGGAATTTTTCGGTGTCTTTTGCGGAATCGGAAGCAAGAGAAGAATTACTGGAAAGGATTAAAAAATTCCCAGAGAATTTTTTGCAAATACATAAGCCCAACCTCATTACCGGCGGCGAAATGAGCGCCAATGAAATACTGAAAGCCTCTAAAGATTCACTAAAAAAATACATTGACGATGGCGTATTGGTTGAGGACCCGCAGCCGTGCATATATATCTATATGCAAATAAATGGCAGCCATACCTATACGGGTATTATCGCCCTGGCGTCCATAGAAGAATATAAGGAGGGCAAAATAAAGAAGCACGAACTTACCCGCATTGAGAAGGAAAACAAGATGCTTGATTATTTTGAAAGGGTGCAAATAAATGGCAGCCCCGTATTGCTTACCTACCCTGATGATAAGAATATTGATAGCCTTCTGGCATCACTGACAAGGGGCAGGCCGGAATATAATTATACATCCGGCGATGGCATTGAGCATATCCTTTGGAAAGTATGCGAAAAAGAAAATATCGGGGCCATTCAAAAGCATTACGCTAAAATAAAAAACCTGTATATAGCTGACGGGCACCACCGCTGCGCGGCCTATAGCCGCCTGAAAAAACTGGGTGAGGGCTTTATGGCATACTTGGTTCCGGCTGGCCAGCTAAATATTTACGGCTTCCACCGCCTTATCACCGACCTTGACGGGTTAAAACGCAAAAAAGTTCTTCACGAACTAAAAGAACGTTTTGAAGTGCATAAGGTGGAAGGTGAATTTACCCCTTCCGCGCCCGGCATTATATATATGTTCATGAAAAAAAGGTGGTATTCCATTAAGATTCCTGAAGCCCTCAAAAAGCATACAAACACTAAAGAAAACCTGGACGTATGTTTCCTTGATACCTATATCCTTCAGGATATTTTAAAAATAAAAGACAGCCGCTCAAGCACTAAGATACAGTATGTGAACGGCAATACCCCCCTTGAAAAACTTGCCGAAGCCGTCCGCAGCAAAAAAGCCCGCGTGGCTTTCGCACTGTACCCGGTAGCCATAAGCGATGTAATAAAGGTAAGCGACGAAGGCATGACCATGCCCCCTAAAAGTACGTGGATAGAACCTAAAATGCGTAGCGGCCTGGTAATACAGAAATGGTAATAGCGCTTAGTTGCGGGTTGTTAGTAAAATAATAATGGAACAATATATATTCTTTTCACGGTTATAAGGCAATGGAAGACAATAACCATATATTGGAACAAGGTAAAACCGAAACGGCAGCCCCTAAAAAGGAACCCCGCATGCGTATTTTTAAAAACCATGACGAACAACGGGAAGAAATGTACGAATATTGGGCATCCCTAACCCCGGTACAACGCATGGCGGGCCTTCATGATTTAATTGTTATGTCGTTTGGGCTGACGCTTGAAAAAATAAAAAAGCGGTCAGCGATAATAAAATAAGGGTTATATACCGGGGTGAATGAATATTCTGATTGAGGAACACAAGCAATTGTAAACCCAGCCCAAATCCTAAATCTTTTCATCAAAACATAGAAAAACTTATACCACAAACATCTCCGCTATTATCCCATCAGCCAGTAGTTTTCCGGCATTTGTTAATATATAATGGCCGTCCTTTTCAAAAACCATATTAGCCTCTAAAAACTGCTTGGCGCTCTCCACCAATACGCTTAAATATTCGGGCCCAAAATGCACTTTAATATATTCAGCGTCAATTCCCCAACAGGTACGCAGCGAGGTCATTATATATTCATTATATTTTTGCTCATGCGTTAGGGTTTCAAGTTCAAAATAGGGCTTCTGTTCCCCCACGCCTTTTATATACCGGGCATTATTGGCGATATTCCACTGCCGCGTTTCACCGTTAAATGAATGTGCCGATGGGCCAAAGCCTGCATATTTTTTACCCTGCCAGTAGGCGCTGTTATGCTTTGAAAACTTATTGCCGCTACAAAAATTAGAGATTTCATATTGAAGGTAATCATTTTGTATTACCCAGTCCATCATGGTATTAAAATTTCTTATGCTTTGTTCTTCGCTCACGGCGGTTATTTTTTTCTTGCCAATCAAATAGTCTAATTGTGTTTTCGGCTCTACCGTTAGGGCATAAGCCGAGAAATGGGGGATATTGTATTTTGCCACCATATCCAGGTTAGCAAGCCAGGTATCTTCCCCTTGGCCGGGTATGCCATATATCAGGTCAATGCTAAGTAAATCAATGCCATTCTGTTTTGCATTTTCAATACAGGCAATGGCCTGGCCTGCATTGTGTGCGCGGTTGAGAAATGCAAGGTCTGCATCATTAAAGGATTGGGTGCCTATGCTTAACCGGTTTATCCCGGCCTGTTTCAGTTCCCATATTTTTTCATTGCTCAAATCATCGGGGTTTGCTTCGAGGGTTATTTCAGGGTTTGACGCGATGACAAAAGTCTTATAAAGCGCCCCAAGCAATTCTTCCACCTCTTTTGCCGTAAGCAAAGAAGGCGTTCCACCCCCAAAATATATGGTTTCTACAATATCCCCGCCTAAGTAATCCGTTTTATCTCTAATTTCGTTTTTAATTGCAGCCAGCATATTGGCTTTTGATTGCAGGTTTGTCGAAAAATGGAAATTGCAATAAATACAGGCTTGCCTGCAAAAAGGGATATGTATGTAGATGCCTGCCAATTGTATAAAACTAAATTGATACAAAGTTCCCCTATTTAGCTGATGTCTGTATCGCGGATTATCATATTAACCCTTTTTATTTTCACTTGTCTTGGTGCCGGGGCGCAGTCGTATAAATTGAAAATAAAACTTACCGATAGCAGCGATATTACCACCAATAGTATCACCTACAAAAAAACTTATCAGGTAAAAACTGAAATGCTCCATACCCTTAATGATGTGCTTCAGCAAATGTATAGCGCCGCCCGCCTTGCTGCAAGTTTCGACAGTATAAAAACCGATACTTCGGGTACGGTAGCTTACCTTTCGCCTGGGCGGCAATACCTATGGGCTACCCTATCGCCCGGCAATGTGGACGAGGGCTGGCTGAGTGAAACCGGTTTCCACGAAAGCGTGTATGACGGCAAACCGGTTAACTATAAGCAGGTAAGCAATATGCTTTATAAACTCCTTCACTATGCCGAAGACCACGGCTACCCTTTTGCACGGATATGGCTTGAAGGTTTTAACCAGGACAGCAATTATTTTTCAGCCAATATCCATTTGCAGCTTAACGAATTAATTTTATGGGATACTATACAGGTAATTGGCGATTCAGCCATCAACCCGCATTTTCTCGCCAATTATCTGGGAATTAAAAAAGGGGCTTTTTATAGCGAAACTATTTTCCGCACCATGGAAACCCGGCTAAAGGAACTTATGTACCTCCGTGTTACGGCGCCACCAAAGATAATTTTCAAAGCAGGGTTTGCTTATGTCAGGTTATATCTCCAGGAACAAAAATCCAGCCATTTCGACCTTATAGCCGGGGCGGCACAGAGCGCCACAGGGCCGGGCATAGAATTAACGGGCGAATTCAACCTTCAAACTTTAAACCTCCTCGGCAGGGGCATTACACTTACTATTGGCGCACAAAAGTTGGTGCAAAATACGGAGCAATTGGATATTGCCGCCGATTATCCTTATATTACCCTTCCTGTTATCGGAAGCACCAATTTTGGCCTCTCCGGTACATTCGGCCTTGTCCGGTACGATACGCTTTATACTACCGTAAGCGGGCAGCTCAACCTAAACTATTATCTTTCCGGGAAAAATTATTTTACTATATTATATGGTGTTGACCAATCGCAGACTATCCATGTTAACGTAGTTCCAAATTCGCTCCCGGCACCTGCAAATATCGACTTCTCCACTACCTGGTATGGCATTGGCCTTAATCTTATTAAACTCGACAATGCATTAAACCCGCTTACCGGCTATGTATTAAATTTTGAAGGCAAGGTAGGCATAAAAAAAATACTGAAAGACTCCGACGTAGTGCCTGAATTTTACGACAGCATCCAGCTAAAAAGAGTGGTTTATAAAATTAAAGCCAATGCAGGTTATTTCATTCCGGTAGGGCAAAGAAGCACTGTACACATTGGTTTTATATGTGGTATAATGGTTGATAACCAGGCATTCCAAAACCAGCTTTACCGCATCGGCGGGTTGCAAACCCTGCTTGGTTTCGATGAAGGCGCCATTTATGCAAACCAATATTTTATCCCAAAATTAGAATACAGGTTCCAACCTTCAAAAACATCTTTTATCCAGCTGTTCGTTAATGCCGCATATTATAAAGAATACCTACCTTTACAGGCTGTAAATGAAAGCGGGTACCCTATAGGCGGTGGTTTTGGTTATGGGTATCAAACTAAAGGCGGCATGTTTTTAATTAACCTTGCGGTAGGCACACAAAATGGTAGCCCAATTGATTTTAATAATGCTAAAATCCATGTAGGCTACGTCAATAATTTCTGATGCGGTATTTAAACTTAATTCTCTTTTTCCTGTTGTTCTCTTTGGTATGTAGTAGCCTGTCAGCACAGTTGTTGCCTAAAGATACTTCTGCCGGAATTATATTGATGCCTGCATATAACAATCAAAATCCATTGGCAAATAGCGGCGAAACCGCTCATGTCCGCAACCAAATACATACGTACCCCGCTTATTATACCTATATATTGTTGGCGGCATTAGTCATAGTTTCGCTTATCCGTATTATAGCGCCTACATATATAAAAGAATTGTTCTATTCCATTATCACCCCCGCCCAGCTTTATGCCTTGTACCGTGAAGGTAAATTTGGGTTTAATTTTACCAACCTCCTTTTCGATATTATTTTTATTTTCTGTTTTAGCATGGTCATCCAGATGGCTTTTTTCCGGGATAGGCCCGATTTGTTTTACCTTATTGCAGCCTTTACGGCAGGGGCGTATTATTTTAAGCTGCTCCTTATTCAGGTATTTGCATACATATTCTTCGATAAAAGCGAAGCATTATGGCACTCTTTGTACCATTTGCTTTTTACGCGCACCAGTGGCATCATATTAGTCCCATGCCTGTTTTTTGCCCTTTTTCAACCTTATTTCCCCTTGCATTTGTGCATCATTGCCATCCTGGCCTTTCTTATCGCTATTTATGGTTTATGGCTTATCAGGCTATTCGTAAAAATGAAGATTGGAGGGGAAAGCGATTTTTTCTACCATTTTTTGTATCTTTGCGCCCTGGAAATTTCCCCGATACTTATTTTGATTAAAAATTTCGTATCTTAATAACAAGTATGGACTTAAAGGTAAAAAGTGTTTTAATATCCATGCCTGAACCTATTGACGGCAAATCACCTTATTTGGAATTAAAAGAAAAATTCAAAGTACAGGTGAGCTTCAGGCCGTTTATACACCTCGACCCGGTAACGGCAAAAGAATTCAGGCAAAACAAAATCAACATACTTGAGCATACTGCTATTATTTTAGCCGGCCGCACTACTGTGGACTATCTTTTCCGCCTTCTTACTGAAATGCGACTCGAAATGCCCCTGGCCATGAAGTATTTTTGCGCTTCCGAAGCTATTGCCCTCTATCTTCAAAAATTTATAACCTACCGCAAGCGAAAAGTTTTTTATCCGAAAGCAAAGGACTCCGATTTTTATGATATTCTGCTAAAGCATAAAAACGAAAATTATTTTTTCCCGCGTTCTAATGTAAACCAAAATGAAGTATCTGATTTTCTTAAAGACCATAAGTTAAAATTTAACGAAGCCGTTATATACAAAACAGCCTCAAGCGATTTGACCGACCTCGCCAAAGTGAAATTTGATATAATTGCATTCTTTAGCCCGTCGGATATAAAGTCGCTGTATGATAATTTCCCCGATTTTAAGCAGGATAATACAAGAATAGCCGCTTTTGGCCTCGCTACCGGAAATGCTGTGAGGGATGCCGGCCTGCGTATTGATATTGAGGCGCCTACACCTCAATTCCCTTCCATGAAGATGGCCCTTGAGGAATATATAAAAAAAGCAAATAAATAAACTAATATTAAGAAAAATTAATATTTTTGCAATAATTTCGTTCTTAATATAACTGGAACGAAAAAAAAGTGCTATTTTTGTTTTTTGATTTAGTGTTTCATATTATTGATACCCTAAAATATTAGGTTGATGAAGAGATTTTTACTTACTGCATTTGTTGTGGAAGTGCTTATGTGCTACCGGGTTTCTGCACAGCAGGACCCCCAGTTAACGCATTATATGTTTGACAGGCTGGAATATAACCCGGCCTATGCAGGCAGCCGGGAGGACATTTGCGCCACCCTTCTTTATCACGACCAGTGGTCGGGGTTTAAAGGCCCCGATGGTGAAGGGGGCCCCGTAACCCAGACTTTTAATATTAATTCAGCCCTCGGCGATGTAAATGCCGACCATTACGGAATAGGCTTGAGTGTACTTAATGACCAGGAGGGCTTCCAAACTACCTCCGGCTTTATGGTGGACGGCGCTTATCATAAAAAAATATCCTGGCAGGATGCTGATTTAAGCGTAGGCATTAGCTTAGGGGCTCTGCAAAATGGATTGAATGGTATATGGCACCCGCCTGACCCTACCACCGACCCCAGCCTTCCTTCAGGAAAAGTTGCGGTTACAGGCTTTGACGCCGATGCAGGTATATATATTAGCAACCCTACTTGGTACCTTGGTTTATCGGCATTACATATTCCAGAGCCTAATTTGAACTGGGACCAGGCAAAAAGTATTGTAACCCGTGAGTACTATCTTATGGGGGGCTACACTAAAAATATTATACCGGAAAAATTAGACTTAACGCCTGGGTTTATGATACAAACAGATGGCGCCGTAACCCAATATAATATTAACTGCCTTGCAGTGTATTTGGAACGTTTTTATGGCGGTTTGAATTATCACAGTGGCGATGCCCTTTCCATCATGGCCGGGCTGTACCTTACCAAACCGCTTTTAATTAGTTTTTCGTATGATATTACGACCTCTCAGGCGGCGGCATTTGGGGGTAAAACAGAATTCCTGATAACCTATTGTTTTAAACTTGATTTAAAACCAGGCGAACCAAATTATCATAAATCTGCAAGATTTTTATAATTTTGCAAATAATAATTATAATTTTGGCACGTTGATTACTATTGGATAGAATAATATAATACAAAATATAAGAATTTTTTAAGTTGGCTATGTTAAATAAGATGAAGAATATGAAGAATTTGTGGAAGACGCTTGCAATCCTTTCGCTGCCCGCTATGTTGGGCAGTTGCGGGTTGTCAAGCTCTAAAGGAGAGCTTACCGGTGTTCCGGGCCGTAAGCCGTGGTACCATAACCAGCCATTTAATACTGTATATGTACCCACAGGGACTTTTCACATGGGTTCTACCGAGCAGGATATTATTAATTCGCTCACTGCCAGGCCTAAACAGGTGTCTATACAGGCATTTTATATGGATGAAACGGAAATTACCAATAACCAGTACCGCCAGTTTGTATATTGGGTAAGGGATTCTATTGTAAGGACTACCCTTGAAT
>Ga0206800_1082_pt1 | contig 13739 bp, 8 predicted proteins | sample Alteio_BWOrgCont_64_FD_152898 | JGI IMG/M metagenome (GOLD analysis project Ga0206800, IMG submission 152898) | Enriched cells from forest soil in Barre Woods Harvard Forest LTER site, Petersham, Massachusetts, United States -... | ecosystem: Environmental > Terrestrial > Soil > Temperate forest > O... | reverse complement strand
CCGGAAGGGGCCGTTGTGGTATTGGTAAATGCCACGCCTGTTCCAAAACAGGCATTGGAATAAGTAAAGCCCACTGAAGGACGGGGGGCAACAAAAATGTACCTGCTGAAAGTAGAATCGCAGCCGGTGGAAAGGTTTTTAATGGTAATGGTAAGAATAAATGTGCTGTCGGCGCTTGAGGCGGAAGGGGTGAAAGTAAGTTTTGCGTTTGCCGATGCGCCCGGCAGGGTAGTAGCTGTATCATGAGAAACCGTTCCATTAGCCGTTTCGAGGGTAATGCCTGAAAAACTCCACGCGCTGCCATAATTGGTATTGGCAAAGCCAGTGGGCGGGGTTAACTGATAAACATCTGTACCGCCCGTGCATACATTATCGGGGCTGGCCTTGGTACCGGCGGCAAATACCCCGTTGAATGCAAGAGAGTCTTCGAGCCATGCCGCCCCGGCGGGTTCTTTGTTTATGGTAGCCGATACGGATGCCCGCGGGCCTGGGCAGGCGCCGGAAATGCTTTCAACATAATATATTGTAGAAGCGGTTATTGTCCCGGTTTTAAAAGTATCGCCCTGATAAATAGAAGTATCGCCGGTGGCACTGGCATACCAATAGTTTTTCGCGCCCGAAGCAGCCGCTTTGGCTATGAGGGCCACGCTGCCCGCGCCGCAACGGGAAGCCCCGGTAACTGATGGCGCCGCAGGTATGGAAATAAGGCTTATATTCGATAATAAGAGCGTATCGTTTTTCCTGTTTTGCTCATTTGCAAGGTTGGTATAGGCCTTGATATTGAATTTGCCTACCGAAGATGTGTTTATCGTTTTGCTAAAGTAAAAGGTATCAATGCCCCCGGCAAATACGGTGGTTTTTATGGTATCATACAGCGTAGTGGATATACTGCCGGTAATAATTGCCGCAACGGGTATATTGATTTGATTGCTGTTTCCGCTATCGGCCACCACTATCCCTATTTTTGTGTCGCTGCTGCCACAGTCGCCGCTTTGCGGGGCAAAAATTTTCAATACCAGCATATCGTCCTCCAACACGGGGCTAAACTCGTTTGCGCCTATATCAGGGGTTGTCCTGTTGCGGATTTTCCCATCAATATCATCGGCGATACCGCTAATGGGCGTACCAGCTTTCAGTGAATCGTTACTGGCATGGAGGTCGGTGGCGGTGGCATAATCAGGGTTTACGGTTATTGAATTTGAATCTAAAGAAGGGTAGGCGCTTTGCCAACCCGCAAGGGTATAAACAGTACCCCCATAAGAAAGGAGATTGGAACCCGTAGTATAGAAATCGTTATAGTTTTCAACCGTTACGCTGTTGGAGCTATTTTCGAGGTAATAAGCATAGCCCCCGGCAGAATTTGCCAATATATTGTCTTCCACGTTACTGTATCCATTGGTCCAGAAAGGTGAACTGTACATGGCATAATTATTATTGGAAGTGGTGCCACCTGTAATATTTATGCTGTTAAAATAAAAATTCTGCGAAAGCGCCTGGTTATCATAAATGCCCTGAACGGAATTACCGCCTGAAACATTGATGGAGATGAAATTATTAGCAAAAACAGCGCCGGGCGTAATGGTGTTAAAACCATTGGCGACATTATCATATATGCCATAGCCGCCGGAGGTATTGGGGGCTGCAATTTTATTCTTTATAACCTGGGTAGTACCATAAGCGCTATTGAGGGATATGCCCGCATAATTATTACTTGTACAATTGGTAACGATGATATTTGATAAAACCTGTGCTGCTTTGACGTTATTGAAATATATCCCTGCCGTGTATTGGTTAGCGAATACATTGTTTTGGGCTATAATGCCGGTTGCCATATTGCCTGTGCCATTGTTATACCCATAATAATATAAGCCATAAGAACCGTAAAAGAATGAATCGTTTTGGAATACATTGTTATTGCTTACTGTAGCCGTACTATTAGGTTGGGGGCAATATACAAGCGCATAACCGGTATTGTTATTCGTTACGCTATCGCCTATAATATTACAGGCGCTTATGGTATCGTTTCCGGCTGCATTGGTTATCTGCACTACCACAGCATTTGAGGAGCTGTTATTCATGATGGTTATATACTTAAAATTCACATAGTTTGCGCCATTCAGGCCCACAGTATAATTAGCGCCTGAAACATTGCTGCCATAAGAAAGTATAACATTTGCGGCGGTGTCGGAAGCGCCTTTAAAAGTAATAGTGTTTTTAGCAGATGCCCCTGCAATGGCATTGATACTAAATTGCTCATTGTAAACCCCATCAGCTACCAAAAACACTACCGGGGCCGCTACGCCGCCGCAGGAATTTAAGACCGCTACGGCATCCGTAAAAGAGGTGAAATTGTTGGCGCCGCTGCCCGAAGGGTCAATAGTATAGCGGCCCCCTATACCGGGGCATACCGTTACCGAATCTTTGTCATCGCTGGGGTTATCATCGGGGCCGGTAATGCCATTGGGGCCGGATGTGCGGGCTGTAATACTATAGCTTGAATCCACATTAAAGGTAAAGCCGGAGCTAAGGGTAACGGTAACTGTTTTGCCGGATAAAAGTGAACCGGTCCATGCGTAAGATGTTTGAGAAACGGCATTTACCGTCCACGCTACATTTACGCCGGTGATAGTAGTGGTACCATAATTATATATAACGGCCTTGACAGGAATAGAACCTGCTACAAATGGCATGGCAGGGGATGCAATGGCCGTGATGCCCGCATCTAAGCTGGCGGTAAACTGCTCGGTACAGCCGATGGTGGGGGTTTTTGCCCTGGTATGCCCATTTATGTCGGTAACAATGCCTTTAACGCCGGGATTGCCGCTAATGACGAGGGAAGGGCTATCGGAAACTAAAATGTTATTCACCATTTTGTAACCGGGGGCCACATTAATGGAATTTGAATCAATAGCGGGGTAGGCGCTTTGCCAGCCTGCAAGCGTATAGGTAGTACCCCCAAAAGAAAGGAGGTTGGAGCCGGTGGTATAGAAATCGTTATAGTTTTCTACCGTTATATTATTGGTAAGATAATACGCATACCCTCCCGATGAGTTTGCCAATATATTATCTTCCACATTGCTATAATTATTTGTCCAGAATGGGGTGGAGTACATTGCGTAATTATTGCTGCTGCCAGTACTTCCGGTAATATTTACGCTGTTAAAATAGTAATTTTGAGAAAGGGCCTGGTTATCAAAAATGCCATATACGTTATTGTTGCCGGAAACATTGATGGCAACTGAATTATTGGCAACCACCCCGCCGGGGATGATGGGCGTTAACCCATTGGCGCCATTTTGGTATATGCCATAGCCGCCCGAAGTATTTGGGGCATTAATTTTATTCTTTAACACCGCTATTGTCCCAAAAGCGCTGTTCAGGGATAGGCCATAAAATGAGTTAGTTGCGGAATTGGTAATGACGGTATTGGATATTACCTGCACGGAATTTACATTGTTCACATACGCACCGGTATAATATTGGTTTAGGAAAGTATTATTTAATACGGCAATGCCATTCGCAATTTGAGAGGAATTAGTGCCATATCCATCATAGTAGAGGCCATAAGAACCATACTGGAAGGTGTCGTTCCAAAATACATTATACTGGCATAAGCCAGCGGCATTGGAAGGCTGCGGGCAATATATGACCGAGTATGTGTTATTGTTGCTTGTAACACTGTCGCCTATGAGTTTGCAACTGCTAATACTGTCGTAGTTGGCATTATTTATTATTTGCAGCGCAACCCCATAATTTGAGCCTGTTGCCATGATGGTTATATTACTAAATTTGACATAGCTTGCCCCATCAAGGTTTACCGTATAATTAGCGGCCGAAGAACTGCTTCCATAGGTGAGGACAACATTTGCGGGGCTGCCTGATGCGCCCTGAAAAGTAATGGTATTGGCGGCGGAGGCCCCGCTAACGGCATTTATGGTGAATTGCTCGTTATAGTTGCCATTGGCGACATTAAATACCACAGGCCCGGCTACGCCCCCACAAGAATTTAATGCGGCGGCGGCATTGGTGAAAGAGGTAAAATTATTTGCGCCGCTACCAGAAGGGTTTATGGTATATGAGCCACTGAGGCCGGGGCAGAGGGTGGCCGAATCTTTGTCGTTGGCAGGATTGGCATCAAGGCCGGAAATACCGTTGGGCGCGGTGGTTTTTACGGTAATATAATAACTTGAACCTGATGTAAAAGTATAACCCGTACTAAGAATAACGGTAGCCGACTGCCCGGAAGCGATAGAACCCGTCCATTTATAAGAGGTTTGAGAAACGGAATTAATAGCCCATACTACGGTAGCGGCTGTTAAGGTAGTGGTGCCATAGTTATAGATAGATGCCTCAATGGGCCAGGAACCTGCCGCAAATGGCATGAGGGGAGAAATGACGGCGGTAATGCCTGCATCCACGCCGGAATCGAAAGGTTGGTAACAGCCAATGGTGGGGGGCCTTGAACGGATATTGCCATTTATATCCGTGATATAGCCAGGAATGCCCAAATTGCCTTTGATGGCAAGGGCGGGGCTATCGGTAGCCAACACATTATTTACAATAAAGAAACCTGGGTTTGTGTCAACAGAATTTGAGTCCAAAGGGTAGGCGCTTTGCCAGGAGGCAAGGGTGGTATAACTTGTATAGCCGATTACGAAACCATATTCCATCAGGTTAGTCCCGGTAGTATAGTAACCGTTATAGTTTTCGCTAACGCCAGATACTTTATTCTCCAGCCAATAGGCATAACCGCCTGCTAAATTTGCAAATATATTATCTTCAATATTGCCGTTGGTTGTAATAAAGTTGTCATTGGCCATAGCGTAGCAACTTGTACTTGAAGTACCACCCGTTACCTCTACGCTGTTAAAATAATGGTTTTGGGAATTTCCGCCATTGTCATAAATACCGGCTACGGAATTGCTGCCAGTAACATTGATAAGTATTGAATTATTGGCAAAAACCGCTCCCGGCGTTGTGGTAACAGTTCCATTATCATAAATGCCATCGCCGCCGGAAGTATTTGGGGCATTGATTTTATTTTTCAGCACGCTTGAATTGCCATAAGCGTTGTTTAACGACAGCCCGTACCAGGAATTGGAAGCGGAATTGGTAAGGATATTATTAGATAAAACCTGTACCGCGTTTACACTATTAAAATATACGCCTGTGTAGTATTGGTTCAGGAAAGTATTGTTTTGCAATACCAGGCCATTGGCAAGTTGGTTGGCGCTGGTGCCATAGCCATAATAATCAATGCCATAAGAGCCGTATTGAAAGGTGTCGTTCCAGAATACATTGTATTGGCAAAGCGCTGCTGCGGTGGCAGGCTTTGGGCAATATACAAGGGCGTAATTGCTGTTATTATTAGTTACGCTGTCGCCAATTATTTTGCAGCCGCTAATGGAATCGTAATTGGCATTATTGGTTATCTGCACTACGGTGCCGTAATTTCCGCCATTGGCTATGAGGGTAATATTTTTAAACTTTAAATAATTGGCGCTGTCAATATCAACCACGTAATTGGAGCCTGATGCGCCGCTAAAGGTAAGGGTATCGTTTGCGGCCTGGCCTGAAGCGCCCTCAAAAGTAACGGTGTTAGCCGCCGAAGCGCCGGAAAAATAAGTAATCACCAATTGTTCGTTATACGTGCCATTGGCAACGCTAAAACTTACCGCCGCCGAAACGCCGGGGCCATTGGCCTTGCCGGTATCGAGCCGTGTACCGGAAAGTAAATCGCCAATGGCAGAAGAGAAACTTTGATAGTTAGTAGCCGTAGCTGCTGCATTGGCGTTAATAGTATAGCTGCCTTTCAACTGCGCTTCGGCGGGCGCTAAAAAGAGTAGCCATGCGAAGAAGGGTAAAATGTACTTTGTGTAGCTAAAATTCATATAGAGTTATATTTAATTTTTTACAATGCAAAAAAACGATATTTTGGCGATAATTTTTTATTTTGGACAAAGAATAATGGCGGCGGGCTTTTTTTATTTACCATAAGGACACTTCTTTAACCCGGAAAACTTTGCCACAAAGGCACGAAGAAAAAGCCACTGATTCACAGATTATTGACATAGGGCTAAAGCCCATAGCCGCCAACCTAACACGCAGGGCTTCACTCCCGATAAAACGCAGGGCTACACCCTGCGCTGACAGATTACGCCCTTTCAGGGCTGCATACCTACCACAATCCAGATGGAGTTTTAAATTTAACAAAGTAGTAATAATAGCATTTATTTCTTCAAATTTATCATTTTTTAACCAAGCCAAACTTAACCAAAGCCATAAGCCCTTCAAAATTTAATATACGAACTTTGGTGTATTATATACGAACGTCATGGCACTATATACCAAATTTCGAGGGCATAAAAAACACATTTTTTTTGCATGAAAGCGATATATATGGTGTAAATTGCATCAAAATGTTATGATGGAAATTACTTGTTTGGTGCTGGATGATGATGAAGCCTATTGCGACCTTGTGGCGTCGTATGTATCTAAAAACAACAGGCTGAAACTGGAAGGCCAATACACCTGGCCTGCCGCCGCGCTGCAACGGATAACACAGGGGGGCATACAATTGCTGTTTGCCGATATGGAAATGCCCGAAATGACAGGGCTGGAACTGATTAAAGCGATAGAAAAGCCGCCTTATGTTATTTTTATAACATCGCACAACCGGTTTGCCGCCGACAGCTATGAGGTGAGGGCGATAGACTACCTGATAAAACCGGTAAGGCCGGAACGGTTTACGATTGCAGTAAACAAGGCGATAGAGAAAATAGAGTTTGATAAAATACATGATGAGAACATAAAGCAGTCGCATTTTTATTCGGAAGGCGAATGTTTTTTTATACGGACGGATTCGCGGTACATAAAGATAAAATACGAGGACATTATATATATAGAGGCCGAAAAGGACTTCGTGAAAATACAAACGAAAGATAAAGCCCACCTGGCGCTGATGAACCTGAAGACAATTGAAGGCTACCTGCCTGCCAGCCACTTTATACGCATACACAGGTCGTACATCATCAGGATTGAGTGCATCCACAGCGTGTCGCATACAGATGTGGAGGTAAACGGCGTGAAATTCCCGATTGGCATGACGTATAAGGATACGGTACCGGATTTGATATTGAAGAACAGGGTGGTGGGGAGGTGAAATAATTAGGAATTAGGAATTAGGAATTATGGGGGGTAGCCACAGGCTACCATTTTTAATAATCCGTAGGCATAGCCTACTAATGGGTGGAGACATGGTTACTGAAAAGGATAACCAGCTATTTCTTAGCATTGCCGGCCTTTGGGAAATCTCAATAAAATATGCTACCGGAAAACTTGAAATAAAGGGCGGCTATGATTCTATTGAAGATGACCTTGAAAGGAATAAAATAGATTTATTGCCAATTTCTTTATGACTACAAACTAAGGACTGCTGACTCCTGACTATTTTTGGCATGAATATTGAAAACAATTTGCAGTAACTGTATGTTTGAACATTTATAAAAAATAAAATGATGCACCTGTTTAAAAAACTAATTGGCATAACTTTTCTTCTCGTTCTTACTTTATCGTCTTGTCGAAAGGATGTGCAAAACCCAACAAATCTTAATATTCAGGTGGTGGATGCCTATAATAACCCTATAGTGAATGCTATGGTAACACTTTACCAAAGCCAGTATGACTACAATAACTACACTAACCAGTATGCCACAGGATATACTGACGGCAATGGCAATGTGGCATTTAATAACATCAATGCCAATGTTTATTATTACAGCGTTTACAGGAACAGTGATTGTTCTTCCAATGATTTTACAAGTTATTATACTTCATCTTTAAATGCGGGGGTAACGAATAATTATGAGGTAGCTGTGAACGAAATAGGGTATATTAATTTTTATAACAATTCAACTTCTAACGCCTTCCAAATATATATAAACGGCGTTTATTATTACACCCTCAGCGCTAACTCCGTGCTGAAAAACGTCCCTGAACTGTTAGGTAACTGTAATATTCAGGTACAACATATTGATGGTACTGATAGCCAAACATTTAGTGAGTTAGTTACCGATTGCAGCACTACCCCGGTAAGTTTCCAGTAAAAGGGAACGGGTTTTAACTTTTCAAAAGTTCTAAAACTTTGGAAAAGCTACCCTATATACTCTTTCAATTCCAGCCTTTCCCCATCCCATACCGCGTAGGTGAAGTAATTAATCCAATCGCCAAGATTGATATAAGTGGCCCCATTGAGCGGTAAGGCAAGCGGGTAATGCCTATGGCCGTAAATGAAATAATCAATCTTTTCCTTTTTTAAAATCTCTTTGGAATGGATAATCAGCCATTCGTTTTCTTCACCAAGAAATTTGGCGTCATTTTTCCCGGTATGGGCGCGGCTTTTGCGGCTGAAGTAATTAGCCATGCTGATGCCCGCATTCGGGTGTACCCTGCTATACAGCCACTGGCTCAAAGGATTGGTAAACACCCGCTTCATCATTTTATAGCCCTTATCGCCTGGGCCAAGGCCATCGCCGTGGGCTATGTAGAATATTTTACCGTCAATTTCCCTTGTTTCAGCATGGCGGTATATTTTCACATTCAGTTCTTTCACAAGGTAGTCCTTCATCCACAAATCATGATTTCCTGTAAAAACACTAATCCGCGTACCGTTGTCCGACAGTTCGGCCAATTTCCCCAGCAGCCGCGTATATCCTTTCGGCACAGTATGTTTATACTCAAACCAAAAATCAAAAATATCGCCAATAAGGTATAGTTCTTTGGCATCCCCCTTTATTTCATCCAGCCAGCGCACAATCTTCTTTTCCCGCACCAAAGACGAGTTATAATCCGGCGCACCCAGGTGAAAATCAGACGCGAAGTATATTTTAGTTTTAGGGGTCAATGTTTTTTTTATTGCTGAATGCAAAAGTATTATACTTTTTCCAACAATGATCTATACTCTTTCCTCATCCACCAAAAACACAAACATCTCCTTTGGGCCATGTGCGCCCATCACTAATGTCTTTTCAATATCCGAGGTACGGCTGGGGCCGCTTACGATGCTCATCATGGAGGGCAGGGCGGCTTCGGGGGATGAGAACATTTGGAAATATTGTTTCAGGTCATACACTACCTGGTCGCGGTAGGCCACTACTATGTGTACCGGGGGAAATACGCTTATGGTGCGGCTTTTATTACCGGCAGAGGATACGATAATGCTTCCCGTTCGCGCTATCAGGGCGTCGCAGCCCGTAATGCCTACGTCAGCTGCCAGCACCCCGTCCGTGTCCGTCAGCAACGGGAAATCACATTCATTGAATAGCCGTGCGAGGTTCTTTTCGAGGCAGCTAACGTTTTCCCAGCCGTGTGTTTCGGCGGCGGAGAGGAATTGGTCTATGAAATGGTATTCGTTATAACAAAAAACAAACCGGCCCTTGTTGAAAGTAAAATTCTCTGCAAATAATTCAGCATCATTGACTTCCATGCGGGCAAAAACATCGCTTTCCCAGTCAAGGTTGGCCGGGAAATTTACATCTTTCTGCAAAAGCCCTTTCCGGACCAATTTCAGGATTCTCTCTTTGGAAGACCTTTCGTCCTGTTGCATAATTCTTTTTAAAATCTCTGTGGCCCTCAGTGTCTTTCTCTTTCTTTCTCTGTGTAACTTTTTCCTGGCTTCCAGAAATTACACAGAGTTACACAGAGGAAAACACAGAGTGGGAAAGAGAAATTTACTTTTCTGCTTTTTCTGTTGGGTTTACCGGTACAGCCTGGCCATTGGCCCCTGCCTGTGCGGTTCCATTAACTCCTGTTTTATCTTGTTGCCCGTTTTCACCCTGTGGTTTTTTACCCCCCTCATCAATTACTTCTACCAACGGGTCGTTTTCGTCCCACGGGCGTTTGCCTAATAAATTTTCGAGGTCGCGCTGGAATATTATTTCCTTGTCCAGCAGCACTTCAGCAAGCAAATTAAGTTGTTCCCGCTTGGTAAGCAGCAATTCTTTGGTACGGACGTAGGCTTCGCCAATATATTTCCTCACCTCAATATCAATCATGTCGGCAGTGGTTTCAGAATACGGCTTGTTGAAACCATAATCGCCCTGCGGGTCATGAAAAGATACATTGCCTACTTTATCATTCATCCCGTACAGGATAACCATATCGTAAGCCAGCCGCGTAATGCGCTCAAGGTCATTTTGTGCGCCGGTAGATATACGCCCGAAAACAATATCCTCTGCCACGCGCCCGCCCAGCGACATACATACCGTATCCATCAGTTGTTCTTTGGTATAGAGGTATTGCTCTTTTGGCAGGTATTGTGCATAGCCAAGCGCAGCCACCCCGCGCGGTACTATAGATACTTTGACTAACGGCGCGGCATATTCAAGGAACCAGCCTGCTATGGCGTGGCCGGCCTCATGGTAGGCCACTATTTTCTTTTCTTCCGGCGATATTATTTTGTTTTTCTTTTCCAGCCCGCCTATTACGCGGTCTATGGCATCCTGGAAGTCCTGCATTTCTACATTCGTCTTGTTCTTCCTCGCGGCTATCAGGGCGGCTTCGTTGCATACATTGGCAATTTCCGCCCCGGCAAAACCCGGGGTTTGCTCTGCAAGTTTACGCGCGTCCACATCGCCGCCTATTTTTATGGGCCGCAGGTGCACCTTGAAAATCTGCTCCCTTCCGGCAATATCTGGCTTATCAATAGATATTTGCCTGTCAAACCGGCCGGGGCGCATCAATGCGCTATCTAATATGTCAGGCCGGTTGGTTGCGGCAAGGATAATAACCCCCGAATTGGTGCTAAACCCATCCATTTCGGTCAGGAGTTGGTTCAGTGTATTTTCACGCTCATCATTGGCGCCCTGCACCAGGTTTCTGCCACGGGCGCGGCCAATGGCGTCTATTTCATCAATAAATATAATACATGGCGCTTTTTCTTTTGCCTGGCGGAATAGGTCCCGTACGCGCGATGCCCCCACGCCTACAAACATTTCCACAAAGTCGGAGCCGGAAAGCGAAAAAAAAGGCACATTGGCCTCACCTGCCACTGCTTTGGCAAGCAGGGTTTTACCCGTGCCCGGAGGGCCTACCAGCAGTGCGCCTTTGGGTATTTTGCCGCCCAGTTCGGTATATTTTTTCGGGTTTTTCAGGAAATCTACTATTTCCATTATTTCCACTTTGGCTTCTTCCAGCCCTGCTACGTCTTTGAAGGTAACATTTACTTTGGTGTCTTTTTCAAAAAGCGTAGCCTTGCTTTTGCCAATATTAAAAATTTGGCCGCCGGGGCCTGCGCCGCCGCCTACCCGCCTCATTATAAATATCCATACCAGCATTATCAGCCCAATCGGCAGTAGGAAATTTAGCAGTATCTGCATATAGTCTTTCCTGTCTTCCGACCTTACATCGGGGAAAGGGGTAGCAGGGAAGTCCTTTTTAAAACCGTCTTTTTCATTCAGGAATAAGGTCAGCGGGCTTTTCAGAACATACTGTGGGCCGGTTTTAGTATCATACAGCGGCTTATCTTTTAGCGCTTTATATTCAGGCTTGCTCAGGGCGTCCTGTGTCAGGTAAACCTCCTCGTATTCGCTGTTCACTATTACAAAGTGGTCAACATCTTTGTTTTTCAGCATGGTTTCCACCTTGTCCCAATCGGTATCCTCGGTTTCATTGCGCGGGATAAACCAAAAAAGCGCCATTAAAACAAACAATACAATGTATATCCAGTAAAATGTGAACTTTGGCTTTTTACCATTGCCATTGCCCTGGTCGGGAAAATTTTCAGGAATTATTTTTTTCCTTTTCTTAGGTTCTTCCTTTTCTATTTTTTGTTCCTTAACTTCCTTTGCTTCTTCTTCCATGTTTTCAATTTTTTTAAGAAAAATTTTCAAATTTTTCAATTTCCGCGTCGCCCCACAATTCCTCTATGCCATAAAACTTTCTTTTATCTTCGACGAATATATGTACTACCAGGTTTACGTAGTCGAGCAAAATCCATTCCTTGTTTTCAAACCCTTCGCGGTGCCAGGGTTTCTCTTTGAGTTCTTTAAATACTTTTTCTTCTACACTTTGGGCTATCGCGTCCACCTGCCGGTCGCTATCTCCGTGGCACACAATAAACTTATCCGTTATCCGCGTGTCCAGTTTTCTAAGGTCCACGCTTACTATGTCCCGCGCTTTTTTATCCTGCATAGCTTCTACTACAGTGCTGGCGAGGAGTGACAGATTGTCATTAATTACTTTTTTCTTCATTCATTTATTTTATGGCAGCTATTATTTTATCCTTCAAAAACATATCAAATTGTCATAATAGTTATTAATTTATTTTGTTATTGGGTTAATAAGGAAAAAAATATCCAAAGAGTTCTTTTTTCCCCCTTAATAACTTAGTAACTCAATAACTTAGTAACTCACTTAGAGCTAAGTTTATGCAGTTTCAGAAAATACAATTCATCCCTTTCCACCAGCAAAAAATGCAGCCTTATAGTGGTTACATATCCTTTCATGCTTATCAACACACTTATGTCTTCGTTCACCCCTACTACATAATCCTTGCCGGAAAACTCAGGTTGTGTCAAATCTTCATCAAGGTCATAAGGGTTGTCAATTATTTTTATAAGGTCGCTATCGGCATATTCTTCCCACTGCTCGTCTTCAATTACCATATTCAGGTATTTCCGCAGCGAATCGTGCAGCACATCCATAAACTGGTTAATGTCATTTACCAATACCATCGAATTGGCTTTCGGTATATCTCCTGCCGCAAGGGTTTGCAGGAAACTATACATCCTGTCCAGCGCCTGGTCGCGGTCTGGCAGGCTTTTCCAGTATTGTATGGGTAGCAAAGCTATTAAGTTATTAGGTTATTTGTTATTAAGTTATTAAAGTCATTCGTTATTAGGTTATTAGTTATAAGTGAAAAGCTCCCGTCCTCAATAACTTAGTAACTCAATAACTTAGTAATTCCTCCTGATAACTTAATAACCCTTTCGTAATTTTGTGGCAAAGTTCGTAAAAATAACACTGTAACGTATATTAGATGTTTAAACAACAATATAAAAATAGCATTCTGTACTTTCTTTAATTCCTAATTCCTAATTTTTTGACAGAACGTTTCACTATACGGGTTTATGGCCTGTTAAGTAAGGGATGGTATTTTGGAGGGATACAATCAATGTCGTTTAGTTAAGAGATTCCGGCCTTCGCCGGAATGACGCTGATTTCTGGGAGAAGGTGTGTGGGTGCGCCTGCGGCGCACCCCCACACCACAATTTGCCCCGTCATTGCGGGCTTGACCCGCAATCTAAATCCTTAACTAAACGACAGTGGGGGTACAATATAAAATTCATCTTCATCCTTTCTCCCTGTCCCTACTTACCTTTGCCCTAAAATAGTTCATCATGCAAAGTACACTGCCCTGGCAGCCAATAAGAGACTACAAAGAAATCCTTTTCAGTTTCTATGAGGGGATTGCTAAAATAAGCATAAACCGGCCTGATAAGCACAATGCTTTTACCCCCCTTACTATCGAAGAAATGATTGATGCGATGAATTATTGCAGGGATTCTGCCGATGTTCAGTCCATCATACTCACCGGCGAAGGCGGTAAAGCCTTTTGCAGCGGCGGCGACCAAAGCGTTCGCGGGCACGGCGGTTATGTCGGCGAAGACACCGTGCCCCGCCTGAACGTACTTGATTTACAAAAACAAATACGCTCCATCCCAAAAGTTGTTATCGCTATG
>Ga0206800_1081_pt1 | contig 13749 bp, 15 predicted proteins | sample Alteio_BWOrgCont_64_FD_152898 | JGI IMG/M metagenome (GOLD analysis project Ga0206800, IMG submission 152898) | Enriched cells from forest soil in Barre Woods Harvard Forest LTER site, Petersham, Massachusetts, United States -... | ecosystem: Environmental > Terrestrial > Soil > Temperate forest >... | reverse complement strand
TTTGCTGGGGCGATAAAATGGATGTAGATTTTGACCCTGATACTTTGTACCTAGAAAGTAAAGCTGTTTGACATTACTCTATGACAATTGAAAAAGAATTTTATGACAGAATCGACTGTAAATTCCCTTATCAAGATAAATCGGCATGTTTAAAATTAATTGATGAGGCCGCCTTTCTACCGCCTAATGCCTTATTCTTTGTAATACATGAAATTTGCAGAGTTCCCACTTCAGAAAAAGATAAAGTGAATAGTGCATTATTACTTGATTTATTATCATATACAACAAATAGAATCAATCATCCATTAAAAGAAATGGTCGAGCAAACTGCGAGAAAAATGATTTTAGGTAAAGAATTAGGCGTTGATGAAGTAATTTCTAAAATGATACTAATAAAGAATTATCATGGACAGTATTCTGCATTGAACATATTATACTTTTCGTGCGATGATATTCATGGAAAATTAGAACCCGTGATGAATGAAATACATACACATTGGCACAAAGCAGGGTCATAAAGTTTATTCAGAGTATAGATACATTTTTTTTCCTTCCAAAAAAAACTTTCCTTCAAAATTTTCCCCCTCCTATCCACCATACTTTCAACAACTCTCTTATCTTTGTAGATTGACTAAAAGGGAATTTTTTGAAAGTAGATTCTTCGCAGCCTTACAGGCTCATTTTTACGCTGCACCCGGAAACTGAACTGGGGCCTGTGATTGAGCCATAGACTGTTATAGTGGTGGCTTTTGGCGTGGAAAGATACTTCCAGTTCGCCACTGGGTATTTATTTAGATAATTCAGTTAATATTTCCTTGATTTTATTTTTCAAGGCGGCCATATCAGCCTCATTCAACATCCCAAGTTTGGTATCAATAAGGGGTTTTGCTAAAGTTGCTATTTTTTCAAGTTTGATAATAGATGGCAGCATCAGGCCAGCCTTTTCCCACATTTCAATATTAATATCATATTCCGAATTTATTGGCTGGCTCGTAACCCTTGCAAGGGTTAAATCATTAAAATCTTCATGCAGAACAAGTGCAGGGCGTTTTTTCTCGCCTTTTACATCAGTAAAAGGAAAAACAACAAGAACAATATCCCCAAAGGCAAAAAGGCTATTTTTTGTCATATACCGAATCGGCGTCAGAATAACCTGAAAAAAATTGCTCAACCGTGAGTTTGTCCCATAACTTATTGGCAGGTTCTTCCTCTTCTTCCGCTACAAGAAGAATAACCCGCATTGCCTGGTTTTTCCCCAGCCTTTTCCTAAAATTTTCGGGTACCTCAATTTTATTTTCTTTCAACCTGGCAGAAAATTCTATCGCTTTCATATATTGTAAAACAATGGGTTATTAGAAATAATTTCAAATCAAAAATTGCTTTTTCCAATTCCCCCTCATCCCCTCACTTCCCCTTCATACACCCTCACTGCCGGGCCTTTGAGCCAAACGTTGGTATATTGGTGGCCTTGGGCGTGGAAGGATACTTCCAGTTCGCCGCCGGGGGTGTGGATATGGGTATTGAATTCCCCTTCTTGTGTAGTATGGTATTTTACATGGTCGGCAATGGCGGAGGCGGTAACGCCCGTGCCGCAGGAATAGGTTTCGTCTTCCACGCCGCGCTCGTAGGTGCGGACTTTTATTTGGCCTTTGCCGGTATGCTCTACGAAGTTTACATTAATGCCTTCCTGCTTATAAACCTCGTTATACCGGATTGCCCGTGCTTCCGGCACAATATTTATACTATCAATTTCTTCCGAAAATTTCACATAGTGCGGCGAACCTGTATTGAGGATACATACGTTATCGTTTTCCTTTGTAACTTCATTGACATCCTGCATTTGCAGGGAAATATTCAGTTCGTGCGAGAAAGGAATATTCATGCCGGTTATTAAAGCATCATGCGGCCCGTCAGTGGCAATAAAATGGGCTTTTTCGGTTATTATTCCCAGGAAATGGGCAAAGGCCACTAAGCACCTGCCGCCGTTGCCGCACATACTGCTTTTATTGCCGTCGGCATTATAATACACCATTTTGAAGTCATACCCATCCGCATTTTGCAGGAGAATAAACCCATCGGCCCCTATGCCGAAGCGCCTGTGGCATAGCCGCGCCACCCATTGGGTATCTTGTTCGGGGAATAGCTGCGCCCTGTCGTCCACCACTATGAAATCGTTGCCTGTGCCGTGGTATTTATAAAATTTTAATATCATTGCCCGAAATGTTTAAGTATATCCCTGTCTTTTACTATTCTGAAAGCATTAAAAGCGTCTTCTTCGTTAAATTTATAATAGTTCCCCCCTTTGCCCATATACAATTCACCGTCGTAGAAATACAGCTTTATATCGTCGCCCTTATTTACACCATACAGGGTTAAAATGTTCCTGAAATACTTATATCCTTTATAATGTACGGGCGATTTCCAAAATTCAACTTCCACGCTATTATCCTGCGTTTTTACATTGCCGGGTTTTTGTGCCTGTTGGGGGTATAGCACCGTATCGCGAAGCAGTATGTCTTCTTTTATAGAATCATTTTTTGAAACGCCTGAAAGATTATCGTTTTCTTTAATATTTTCCGGCGGTACGTCTTCATAGCTATTTGTATTTGTTAACTTTAAGGCCATTTCGCTGTCAGCCGTTTTGCTTGTACGGGTTGTTTCGGCGGCTTCGCGTTCGGTATCCTCCTGTTTGATTTTTTCGGCCAATTGTTTCGCCGTATCCTTTCTGGAATATATAGAATCAATATGCTTTGCCGGGAGGGGCGGGGTGGGCAATGATATACCAATGCTTTTTTGCGCTACGCCCTTATCTGTGCTGCCATCAGCCTCATCGTTCCTGTTCCGCACCAAATAAACAGCCCCGCCGATACCGAGCGCCACAACGGCGGCAACAGACAATTTTACCCCATTTCTTTGCCAGAAGGTTTTTGGGCCGCGTTTTTGCGTATTATCTTTTTTAGGGCCAGGTTCCATTTTCATCGTATAGGCACATGGTTATTATATCCTTTTTATGTGCCTTTACATCTCGGTTTATTTTACAACAAACCTCTTCCCGTAAAGTTATTTTTTCTCACGCTCCGGGTTATCGTTACCTATTTTTAACGCAGTTTAACTATGCCCAGCCGCCGCTTAACGTAATTTTAACCAAACTGGCGGTACAATGGGCTTAAACTTTGCCGAAATTTGTAGTATAATAATTAAACACAAAGATATGACGAATATTAAAAAATTTACGATGCTTTTATTCGCCGCTATTTTGGGCGGTGTAATAAGCGTGGGCGCGTACAAGGTTACGGAGAAAACGCCCGGTGGTTTTTCATTCAGCAACGGCAGTTTCAAAACATACCCGGCCAGCTACGATATTAAATCGGTAACGGTGCCGTCTTTCGATTTTGCCGATGTCAGCGAGGCTGTAACACCTACGGTGGTACACATCAAGGTAAAAATAAACCAGGCTACTTCTGAAAACGATGAAGAAGGCCAGCAGCAGCAAATGATACCGTTTGGCCCGTTCGGCGGTTTTCAATTCCATAATATGCCGCAGGGGCCGGAGGAAGCAAGCGGGTCGGGGGTCATTATTTCTTCCGACGGGTATATTGTTACCAATAACCACGTAGTAAAGGGCGCTGACAATATAGAAGTAATATTGGCCGACAAAAAATCATACAAAGCCGATGTAGTGGGCACGGACCCATCAACTGATATAGCGCTGATAAAAATTAAGGCGGATGGCCTTAGCCCCATCAAATTTGGCAATAGCGACAACGTGCGGGTAGGCCAATGGGCGCTGGCGGTAGGCAACCCTTTCAACCTGACCTCCACCGTTACAGCGGGCATCATAAGCGCCAAGGGCAGGAATATTGATTTGCTACATTCTAATTATAAAATAGAATCGTTTATACAAACCGATGCGGCAGTAAACCCCGGCAACAGCGGCGGCGCGTTGGTAAATACCCAGGGCGAACTGATAGGTATTAATACCGCTATTGCCAGCGAAAACGGCCAGTATGCGGGCTATGCTTTTGCCGTGCCGGTGAATATTGTAAAGAAAGTGGTGGACGACATCAAGGATTACGGGGAAGTGCAAAGGGGTTTTATCGGCGTAACTATACAGGATGTGGACTCAAAACTTGCCGATGACAAAGGGCTAAGCAAAGTAGCCGGCGTATATGTAAACGGCCTGATGGAAGGCGGCGCCGCCGAAGACGCAGGCATTAAAAAAGGCGACGTAATACTGAAAGCCGATAGCAAACAGGTAAACAGCGTAGCAGAACTACAGGAACTGGTAAGCAGCCACAAGCCGGGCGATAAAATAAATGTATTGATTGACCGCAACGGCAAGGAAAAAGACATTGATGTTATCCTTAAAAACAAAGACGGCAAACTGGGTAAAGTGGTAAGCGAAAACACTGAAATAAAGAAATCGCTTGGCGCAGAATTTGAGATGCTTGGCGATGGCGATAAATCTAAATTACAATTAGACAACGGCGTTAAAGTAGCCTCGGTAGGCAAAGGCAAACTGCGTGAAGCCGGTATCCCGGAAGGCTTCATCATTACTAAAATAGACAGGGCGGCGGTGTTTAACTCAAACGATATTTACCGCATACTGGAAGATAAAAAAGGCGGTGTACTGGTAGAAGGTTACCTCCCAAGCGGCGAAAAGAAATACTACGGAATGGAAATGTAGGAATTAGTAGTAAGTCGTAAGTCAGCAGTCGTAAGCCGGGAAATCCGCAATTAAAAAGCTCTCAATCTCTTCATTATATATAGTCCTGAAAACGCCGGGGGGTGATACCCGGCGTTTTTTTTTAATAACTATTTACTATCAGCCAATGCCTCCCGCACCGAGAGGATATACCTTTTTACGGTTTCTTTGTCAGCATCGGCCAGCTTTGCTTTTTTTGACATATTGTCAATGAGCGGGAGCCAGTCAGCTTCCGAAAAATCGCTAATCGTTTTAGCCTCGTGGCATTGGGTACATTGGGTATTGTATATCGTTTGCCCTGCCGTCAATGATGCCTGGGTGGCATCCGGCCAGCGTTTTTGAGCTATTGACAAAACCGAAACCTTTGATAAGGCTGGGGAAGCAGCCTGCGTTTTAGCATTTTTTTTGGATGTTCCGCACTGGTACAAGCTCATAGCCAGCACTATACATATACCCGTTGCCGCAATCGTTTTTAATTTCATCATGTAAAATTCTTTTGTCCGCTGCAAATATAGCCCTGAAAGGGCATAATCCATCAGCGCTGGGCGAAGCCCTGCGTTTCTAATGCGTAATATGGAATAATAAAAAAAGCGCCCTTTAATTTCTCAAAAAGGCGCTTTTCTTTATCCGACTACCGGCAGGCGCATAAATTTAATGCCCTTACGTCAGTTTATACGGTACCGTCATTTGAAATTCGGGTATTTCTACTTGAAAAGTAGAGCCGTCGCCGGTCTTTTCCATTAAATATGTGCCGTACATTTTTCCCATTTCTGTCTGCAGGTCGCAGCCGGAAACATATTCGTGTTTCTGGCCCGGCTCAAGCACCGGTTGCTGGCCAATCACCCCTTCTCCTTCCACTTCCCTCTTTATGCCGTTGCTGTCAATAATAAACCAGTGCCTCCGCAGCAGCTTGATGGTATAGTCATTATTGTTTTCAATACTAACGCGATAGGCAAATACAAAGTGGTTGGAATCGGGATATGATGCAGACTCCTGGTAAAAAGTGTCAACACTTACCTTTACGTCGTGTGTTATTGCTTTGTACATCTTACCTAAAATTTTATCGCAATTTATAACTATTAAAAGCAAAAAGCCTTCCAAACTTAGGTTAAAACAAATTAATCTTTTTAAAGTTTAACCTTTACTTAAATAACGGAAACAGGGAAAGGATTATTATACAATGGCTTAATAGGGTATTGGACAAGTCTTTGGTTTTGCTTGTACTTCGTTATTCGCTTGTTTACTTTTTGCTTTCACTTATTCCCATATTTCCTTTTTTCCGGCTTACGGTTATCCACCCAAATAGAGAAAACCGCCGGGCGGCCTTTTAGCTCGATTGGCTTTTTTTGCCATGCGGCAATGGTTTTGGTATAAATTTCCTCTGTGGGCAGGGTTATTTCGGAGGCTACCGAAAGCAATGTTTCGGGGCCACAGGTTTTCAGGATGTCTGCCAGCATGTCAGGGTTTCGGAAAGGGGTTTCTATAAACACCTGGGTATAGCCTGAAATAGTGGCGATATGCTCTATAGATTTAAGTTTTTCGATGCGGTCGTAACTGGTAACAGGCAGGTAACCGTGAAACGTGAATTCCTGCCCGTTCATCCCCGAAGCCATGAGCGCCAAAAGGATAGAAGAAGGGCCAACGAGGGGCTTTACAATCCATTTCCCAATATGGGCCATGTGGATTAGTTCCGCTCCGGGGTCTGCCACGGCGGGGCAGCCCGCTTCGGAGATAATGCCCGCCTCCTGCCCTTTCAGGGTTTTCAGGATTTCCTGCTTTTCCCGCTCCGTGGTGTGTTTATCAAGGTGGTGAAGGGTTATCCCCTCAAACGGCGGCATCACGCCACATTTTTTAAGGAACGCCCGTGCGCTCTTTTCATTCTCGACGATAAAATGCTTTAACCGCCTGATAATTTCTAAATTCAACGGCGGCAAAATATCCGCCGTTTGCCCCTCGCCCAGAAAGGAGGGGATGAGGTAAAGGGTGGAGGGTGTTGGGTTTGGGGTGTTGGGTGTTGTCATTTTATAAATTTTAAATCAGCCGGACAGGCACATTTTTTCAAAAATAGCAGTTATTGTTCAACTTTTTACTTAATCTATAAAAAGAATATTTTTTGGCGTAATGGACAAAATCAAAATTTGTCATTGCGGGCCTGGCCCGCAATCAAATTGACCTGCTAACTCTATTTAAACCGAAATATTATCTATTAAAATATATAATGCTAATTATGAAGTATTTATGATTTTACCTGTGTCCTCTGTGCTCTCTGTGGTTATATTTTTTGTGGTTATTAGAAGTGCCTTTATATTACATTCACTAAGGCATATTGCCTCAAAAAACTCAAATCTGAGTAGCTTTAGCCCCGCAATTAATCTGTGAATCTGCGTCATTTTCTTCATGCCTTAGCGCCTCAGTGGCAAAGTTTTGTAGCGTCCTTAAATCAGGGCCAGGTGTTTCTTTTTAAACAATTGGGATATGTTTATCATTATACTATAAAAATATAAATATAAACAAATGATAAAAAATCGTACACCCAAACTTTTGATGAAACTGCAATTAATTGCAGCAGTTATAGTTATGAGTTCTTGCTCGCGGCAGCTCGCTATGGTACATTCTACCAATCAGCATCTTGCCATTGTGCAGGCAATCGGCAGCCACCACGCTGCGGCTACTATTAAACCGGAAGCCAATACGTTAGCAGTGGCGGCACCTGAAGTTGTTTTGCCCGAAATAAAACAAGCTGTCCCGCAAGGGGAACCGGCCGGCCTGGCAAAAATGAATATTCTGCAAAAGAAAATTGCAAAAATGGCCGTAGCCAAAGTTGGGATGAAAACAATGCTCAACCCAAAAGTAGTTACAAAATCTAATGCCACCGAGCAGGGGGCGTATTTTGAAAACCACATGTTGCGGGTAGCGCTTGTACTCATCCTTGTAGGATTATTAATAAGCGCTTTTGGATGGCCTTTTTATGCCGTTGGAAGCCTTTTTGTAATAATAGGGTTGATATTTTTACTTCTATGGGCATTGGAAATGTAGGTTAAATGTGAAAAAGTATCAGGGGCAATATAAATGCCCCTGATACTTTTTAGCCTGTTTTCAGGTTATTGCTTGACGTTAGTTCGATATAAGAGTTATTAAATATCAGGTAGTTGTTATCTTATTTTTGCGGCGCTATATGATTTATAGTGGGTAAAATTATATTTTGATGATAGCACAGTTTAACAATTAACCAACCCTTGCTATATTAAAATCCCGGAACCTGCCCGCCAGCAGGCGTTATATACCTAAAAAAAGAAGAATACAGCTTTTTCAGGGTTATGGTGCATTTCTATCATTTTCTTAAATAATGACAACACTGTCAGTCCACCGGGCGGGTTTTGGTTTACTATTTCCCATATAAAATAAGCGCAAGTTATTTTTTCACCTGCTGCATTTCATATAAGGCCTCTAATATTATCACGGCAAACAATTTTGGTTTTTAGGCGTTTCCTCCAACTTCGTGAGAATACCCATCCCCAACTATCAAATTTTCTTGTTTTCTTTGCACCTTAATTTATACAGCTAAACGGTACTTTGGCAGATGCTTTTTAATAGCTTTCCTTTTATTTTTTTATTTCTTATTACTTTCGGGCTGTATTACCTCCCGGTATTCAGCCGGTTCCAGGTACATTTGCTGGTAGCGGCCAGTTTCGTATTCTATGCCTGGTACCAGCCTGAATGGCTGCTTTTATTGCTTTTTTCGATTACCATAAACGCCTATACCAGCTACCAGGTTTATTATGGCCTGGTGGAAAAAAGGAAATTCAATGCCACGCTTGGGGTAGTAATAAATATAGCCACATTGGTTTTTTTCAAGTACAGCCCGGTATTTTCAAAGACGTTTTTATCCCCGGATAATTCGATTGGCAGCTTTCTGCTCCATGTGCCGCTGCCAATAGGTATCTCGTTTTTTACTTTTCACGGCATCAGTATGCTTCTGGACTTGTATTTAGGCAAAAATATAGAAGCCAACAAAGAATTTATCCCTAAATTATTCACACGGCACTGGCTTTATACGTCGCTGTATATTTCTTTTTTCCCGCAGCTTGTGTGCGGGCCTATTACCAAGAGCTATAATTTTATGCCACAAATAGTGAGGAAGTCTATTAATAACATTAATTGGGAACCCGCTTTTAAACACATCATCATGGGTTATTTCCTAAAAATGGTGATAGCGGATAATATTAAAGACCAGACCTTTTGGGCTGCCTTCCCGTTTTTTGAATATCAAACTTCATGGACGCTTTTTGCCCTGATTTTCGGCTATGCCATTCAAATATTTGCCGATTTCGCAGGGTATTCTTTTATTGCGCTGGGCATAGCGATGCTTTTCGGGTACAACCTGCCTTTAAATTTTAATTATCCCTATATATCCGCCTCCATTTCGGAATTTTGGCAAAGATGGCATATATCGCTATCTGTATGGCTATATGAATATTTATTCGACCCCATAGTGGTATTTGCCCGCGATTGGGGCAAATGGGCCATCGTATTTGGGCTGATGGTAACCTTTGCCGTCAGTGGTATGTGGCATGGGGCGGGTTTAAATTTCCTTACCTGGGGCATTATTCATGGCATTGGGCTGTCGCTGTATTTTCTTACCACAAGGCTGCGGAGAAAACTATCGAAAGTAATCCCAAAACTGATTTACAATTCCTTTGCGATATTGCTTACTTTTATATTTGTCTGCTTTAGTTATATATTTTTCAGGGCGGCTACCTTTACCCAGGCAATACTATACCTGCATGACATGGCTACCCACTGGCATAGGGGCGTACCCAGCCCAGCTATTATATTGAATATCTTTATGTATTCTGCGCCGGTGGTACTATTCCATTTCTATTATTTATATAAAGAAAACGGGGGGAGGAGGTTACCAAAAAGCGTGCAACCCCTGGTATATGGCCTGATGCTGTTTGCTATATTCGTAAACAGCGGCTCGGCAGGGGAGTTTATTTATTTTCAGTTTTAAAAGATGGTTTGCTACAAAGGAAAAATATCTCGCAAAGACGCTAAGGCGCAAAAAATAATTTGCCACAAAAGCACTAAATTTTTTTTGGCTCTATTGACTTATTATGATTAAAAGGACCCTCATATATTTTCTTGTTTTCTTTGCGTTGTACAACGCGGCATTGTATGTTTGGAAGCCGGGTATCACCACAGCGCAGAGCCAGAACCAGGGCAATATAATAGGCGCTGAAAACTATATTTATAACGGACAAGGCAAAGATATAGTGATGGTAGGCACTTCGCTTACTTTCAGGATAAAGCAGGATTACCTGCCGGATAACTATTACAATCTCGCCTTTGGCGGGTACAGTATATATGATGGTTTGGAAATCATAAAACGCAGCGGCAATATCCCGAAAATAGTGCTGATAGAAAGCAATACCATTATACGGCCCGGCAACGTGGGGTTTATAAACAGCCTGTTCACGCCCGGCCTATCGTGGATAAAGAAAATGCTGCCCGGAATGTGGACGCCAAACCAGCCTGAAAACCTGCTGATGAATGAACTGCAACACCTGACGGCTAAAAATAAACCGGTAGCCGCAACAACTACCGCACCACCTGATACAGCCCTGCATAACAAAGCCCTGAAAGGCTACCAAAACGAATATAACCGCGTACCCGGCCTTGATACCGTAGATATGCGGATAGAAGCGCTGAAAACATATACCGAATACCTGAAAGGGCTTGGGGTGCAGGTTATATTCTTTGAAATGCCGGTGGACTGCAGCCTTGAAAACAGCCCCCGCCTGCGCTACCTTCGTAAAAAACTTGGTTTTGAATTCCCCCCTGCCGCCTACCCCCGCATTCCCATGCCGGATTGCAGCAAGTATATTTACAACGATGGCGAACACTTCAGCGCCCCATCTGCTATTGATTATAGCCATTATTTGGTGAGAGAGGTGGACAGCGTTTTATCTTTGCACTGATGAAAAATTGGAAATTAGCTTTTTTGATAACAATTGCCTTTCTATGGCTTGCGGCCTGCAACAGGCTTTCTATTGAAAATAAACCTTCGTCAGCATATACAAGCCTGCCAAATTCAAAAGTTGGCCTATTGTTGCCCACAGGGTTCGTTCCTGCCAATGGCTACCCTGGGGCTGAAAACGAAGGGGGTACCGCTAATATCCGGGAAAAGGAATTCAATATACCTTTAAATGAATTTATAAAAGGGTATTCAAAACAGAAATTGGCCGATAATAATTTGGCAATAACCGATTCGCAATACCTTAAAATAAATGGGCTGGCTGCCTGGCTTTTTCACGGATACACTATAACCGGGGAAAAAGCATACTCAAGGTGGCTCCTGATAACAGGAAATGATAGCGGCTGCGTATTCCTGACTGGCAATATGCTAAAAGCCAACGAAAAGGAATTGAACGAACCAATTAAAAAAGCGCTTTTGAGCATTATCTATTTTCCTGGACGGAAAGTAAAGCCCGCACCCAAAATAGGTTTTTCCTTTGACAATAATACGGGGTTGAAACCGGCAGGCGAGAAAATGGCCATGCTTGTTTACACTGATGATGGCTTACTGCCCGATAGCGCCCGCTTAAGAAATACCTTGTATGTTAGCACGGGGCCTATAAAACCCGACCCCGGCGAAGACATGATGCAGTATTCGGAAGAAATAATGTATTTTTCATCGCCGGGAATGGGCAATATAGGCATAGATAGTTCAAGGGAAATAGCAAACCCAAATGTTGCCGTATATGAGGTAATAGGGCATGGCATTGACAGCGCCACAAACCAAAAAGCTGTAATATACCAGGCAACTACTTACTATGGCAATAACTTCTTCATGCTGAAAGGCATATTTGGCAATGGTGCCGAAAAAATGATTGCAGGCTTCCGCAAAACAGCCATAACCTTGAAAAAAAACGAAGAATAAATCAATTAACATATTTGTGCCTATTCTGCGGTTTTCTACTTATTTTTACATATAATGACTTGCTTATAACTACCCGCAATAAAAAATAATATATATTTGTGTTTTAAAAGAAAACAGTAAAACCTAAAGGGTTATGAAGAAACAATATATTGTCATTATCATACTGCTCACCGCATTTTTCGGGTGTAACGAAACCGCTTTTGCCCAGGTGCCTTCCGGCGCCAACGGGGGCGTTATGGCATATTTCCAGGTCGGCAATTCAAACATGGATTTATCGGAACTGAATAACCCTTTGAAGACAGCAGGGTATAGCCCCATGCCCGAAAATTTTATAACACTTGGCGGCGGCGGGCATATATTTTATAAAAGGCTGGTAATTGGCGGCGAGGGGTCGTCTTACATTGTAAACATCACAGCAAGTGAAAACAACTATGCCAGTGCAAGGTTAAGTGGCGGGCATGGTTTTTTCAATATCGGCTACCTCGCTTATTCCGGCGCCAGGTGGAAGGTTTACCCCATGCTCGGGATAGGCGGCGGGAAGTACAACCTTGAAATTGTACAAAACCAAAACCCAAATGGCAACTTGGTAAATGTATTGACATATACTCCATTGCTTGATGAAAAACTGCAAACCGGCGGCTTTCTGCTCAATTTATCACTCAATATTTCCACTGCCATCCATGCCCCTAAAAGCAAAAGCACTGCTGGCCCCGTTATTTTAGGTGTCAGGGGCGGGTATATTATCCAGCCGTGGATGAGTGCCTGGACTTATGAGTATAGCAACGTCCCTTCATCATCTATGTGTATGCAGGGCTGGTATGCTATGTTCCAGGTTGGGTTTGGGGTATGGTCAAAACCGGTAAAAAGTACCGATAACACATTGCCCGATATGCCACTGCCTGGAAATTAGCCCTTCGTTGGCGCAATCTTTTCTAAAGCCCCTATAAGCGCTTTTCTGTCTGTTTCATTGAAGAATTTGAGGCGGATGCGTTGTATGCTATCCTTTGCGTAGTGGATTTCTACAATGTCAAAAGCGGCAACATTTTCTATCTTGGTTACGCTGCTAATCAGCAGTTCCGTTTTATTATTGAATAGCCCTGTATCTATCACTATTCTTTTCCGCGAAACCCGCACATACCCCGATGTAAAATACCATATCAGCATCGATGCCGCAATCATAATCAATGGTATATATATCATCACGGCCACAGGGTTGTAGGCGTCAGTAACATTGGGGGCGCTGTTTACCGTTACCCTTTCCTGGTCGCTGGGGATAAAAAGCAGCCCCGTATTAATAATGGCCACTGCCCATATCAGCCCGAAAGGCAACCGCAAATAGCGCCGCAAATACATTACTACCAAAAATATAATAAACATAACTATAGCTGCCGGTATCAGCAGGTTTACCTGTGTGCATATAAAACCTAAAATATAAAGTACAGTTAAGGCCAAAAGGGTAGCTGAAACTGAACTGTTCGACCGCTTGAATTTTAAAACCACCTCCTCCTCTTCGGGGCCAATATCAAGGTTTTCAGGCGTTTTTTCATCGAAGATATGCTGCTCTATCGTTCGCAGAAGCGTTTGTTCCTCGGCAGATAGTTTTCTTTGCTTCAATTCTGCAAGCGAGGCATTTACCAGCCCAGGAAAATAAGTCTGCCGTTTTACCAGTATATCAAACAGTTCTGTGTCAGTCTTTTTTGATACTTTCTTTTCTAATTTGTCTCCAGGTTTATCCCCCATTTCACAGCAACATTATTTCCGCAAAGGTAGGGCAAATCATTGGATTGCTAAATTCTTAGGTTTCGGGCGGTAGCGTATGTCTATTTTTAATTTTACCCCATCAAATATCTTACACGCTTAAACTCCTGTTCCCTCCATTTTCTCCAAAATTTAGAATAGAAACTCATTCTAACCATCCCCCTTTTTGCCCCTTTTTCCCAAAAATCGCCAAAAAAAACCGCCTTTAAATCAAATGGGATGCTAACTATTCTAATTTAGAATAAAAACCCGTTTTTGTCTTACACGGGTGAACGTCTTTATAGGGGCGGGCCTCCGGTCGCCCTTTCGGGTGGTAGGTGTGTTTTCCAATAAATAATCCTGCCCA
>Ga0206800_1080_pt1 | contig 13852 bp, 9 predicted proteins | sample Alteio_BWOrgCont_64_FD_152898 | JGI IMG/M metagenome (GOLD analysis project Ga0206800, IMG submission 152898) | Enriched cells from forest soil in Barre Woods Harvard Forest LTER site, Petersham, Massachusetts, United States -... | ecosystem: Environmental > Terrestrial > Soil > Temperate forest > O... | reverse complement strand
CTTTGGCAATGGGAGTATTTCTACCCTTGCCAATCCTTCAACCGTGTATAATTCAATCGGCAAATATACTGCCTCTCTTATGCTTACAGACGCCGATGGCTGTACCGATTCTATATCTCAAAATATAAATGTATTACAAAAACTACCTAAAGCCGGTTTCCGGGCCAGTAAAATTACTTCAAATTGCCCCCCATTGATTGACTCATTTTTTGATACCTCCTTAATACGCAGCGGGGGTATTGCCGAATGGTTTTGGAACTTTGGCGATGGCTCTACTTCCAATATTAAGGACCCAATAAAAGTTTACAATTCGAGTGGTTCATTTACAGTTAGCCTGATAATAATTGATAGTTTCGGTTGCTCCGATTCCGTTACTTACCCAAGCCTTGTTACTATCAAAGGCCCAACTGGCGCCTTTACCGATTCCCCTGCAACAGGCGGGTGTTCGCCCCTTACTGTGCAATTTAAAGTTAAATCCAAAAATGCGGTTAAATATGAGTGGGACTTTGGGGATGGAAATATAGTTTACACTACCAATGATACGATTACTAAAATTTATTATCACAATACTTATTCACCTCAGCTTCCAATCGGATATTATAAGCCGGGGCTTATCCTTACTGACATTAACAATTGTAGCTATACTGTCCCGGCCCATGATAGTATAGCCGTTTACCCCCCGCCACAGCCAAACGAGGTACACTCTCCGTCCTGTTTCGGCTATCCTACTTATTTTACCGACAGTTCGCTGGCGCTTGTAGGTAAAATTGTAAAATGGGTTTGGGATTTCGGCGACAGTTCTGCTGTTAGTTTTAAGCAAAACCCATCACATACATACCTGTACCCAAATATTTATAATTTTTCCCTTGTGGTTACAAGCAGTTTTGGGTGTGAAAATACGATAAGCAAAAAAATAAAAATTGGGGGTATCAAAGCCCGCTATGGCCCTCTTGACTCAAATGCCTGTGTGGGCAGGCCATTTTATTTTAAGGATGAATCGGTATCCGATACTTCCATTGTCTCCTGGCTGTGGGTATTTGGCGATGGCGATTCTTCAAGGCTGCAAAACCCCGCGCATACTTTTTATAATAAAGGCCTGTTTAGCATAAAATTATTTGTATCGGATGCCAAAGGCTGCTCGGATACATTAAGGAAACCGCCCTTGTTTATAGTAGGCGATACCGCACCGCCGCCTACCCCGCCGATATACAGGGTAACGGTAAATAATAACGATACGGTGCAGATAGACTTTGCTAAAGCAAGCCTCCTCGATTTTTATGAATATGAGATATTCAGGGCTACGCCTTCGGGGTATGTGAAAGTAGCTAACTCGTTTAATATAAACGATACCAGCCTGCTTGATGTTGGGGCAAGCAACCTTGTTTCTTCTTTTTGCTATAAAATACGGCTGCTGAATTTCTGCGGCTATACCTCCCTACTGGATAGCAGTCGCACACACTGCACCATATTTCTGTCCACCCTCAGCGATACAAACAGTGTAATGCTCAACTGGAGCAGCTATATAGGCTGGGACAATGTAAAACGCTATATCATTTATAAAAAGAACGCCCTTGATTCTTTTGTCCCATTAGCTTCGGTAAACGGAAATATTAATACTTATATAGACTCATCGGCTTACTGTACCGGAAAATATACATATAAGATAGAAGCCATAAAAGCGGGAAACGACAGCCAAATAGTATCCTGGAGCGATACCGCAGTGGGCAGCCCCATTTACCCCCCTTACGTAGTCCCAAACCAGATAGTTACGGTTTCGGATACCAATAATAAAAATATATGGATAGAGTGGAACAACCAGCCGAAAGTAAAGGCAAGGGGCTATCTTTTATATAAATCAACTGACGGTAAGGTTTACAACCAGGTGGGCGGCCTCTTTGGCCGCGATACGTTTTCAACCATTGACAGTGCTGTGCAAATAAACAGCCAATCCTATTACTACGAAGTGAAATTGGAAGATATATGCGGCGATTTGAGCGGGTACAGCAACCTTGGCAAATCTATATTGCTAAACGCCGATACAAACCTGGAACTGCAGCCATATCTTACCTGGAGTGCCTATACCGACTGGCCGGAGGGGGTAGAAGCCTATATTATACAACTAAAAGATGAAAAAGGCAATTGGAATTTTCTCGACAGTGTGGACGGCAACACCTTCGGATATGTGGACAATATAACTGACCTTAATAGTATGCCCAGCTATTGCTACAGGGTAATAGCCCGCCGGAACGCCCCCTACACGCTCGTTACAAGCGAATCGAATGAAGGCTGCGTTAAGGTTCGGGCCACCGTTTTTGTTCCAAATGCCTTTACGCCCAACCATGACGGCAGAAACGATGTCTTCCAGATAAAAGGGCTATATATTTCAAACTTTGACCTGAAAATATATAACCGCTGGGGCCAGTTCCTTTTTGAAACCAAATCGTTAGATGAAGGATGGGACGGGACCTATAACGGCCAAAAATGCCCAATGGATGTTTATTTATGGACGCTAAACCTGAATGGCGTTGATAAGACCAGCCATTTTATTTCCGGCACGGTAACACTAATGCGATAATTTAAGGTGGGCAACTTGCAGGATATACCATGCCTTAAACATTAAATATTATGGGAACTTATAAGAAAACATGAATGATTTTATCGTTTAGTCAAGTAAGATTATTTACATTATTGTATAACATTGTCCCAAAATAATAAGAACTTTATACTTTCAAATAAAAAATCCCCTCTTAGGGCGAGAATAAAGAATTATAAAAAGAAACTACGATAATTATAATATAGCCGGATAATTTTAATAAAATAATGAGGAACCGTTTATTAGCTGCTTTATTTGTCCTGTCTTTTTTCTATGCACGGGGGCAAATACAGCAGCCTGCCGAAAATCAAATTTATCTTAAAGAGCTTTCAAACTGGAATGGTTCCCATCTCAGAAATCAAGGTGGCATACAGGCTTATAGCGACCTGTGGGGATATGCAGCCAACGGCCATGAATACGCTATTATCGGCGCATTAGATTCCTTTTATTTTATTGAAGTTACAGACCCACGCCACCCGGTAGTGCGTAGCCGGCAGGCAGGAAGGTATAAAATGTGTTTTCACCGTGAGTTTAAAACCTATAAACATTATTGCTATGCCATAGGGGATGAAGGTAATTCCTCTTTGCAGATATTTGATATGCAGTACCTTCCCGACTCGGTACATAAAGTATATGATTCTGACACACTTTCACAGGATTCGCATACTTTATGGATAGATACAGCCAAAAGCAGGTTATACCTTAATGCTGATTTTATACAATATTCACATACCTATCCCGAAGATGTGTTTTTACCTATGCTGGTATTGTCGCTTGAAAACCCGGAGGTACCTGTGAGTTTAGGCCCCCCCTCCTCTTTTTGGCTTACGCAAGACATTGCTTATGTGCATGATTGCCATGTGCGGGGCGATACGGCCTATTTGGCTTGTGCCGACCAGGGCCTTTATATTTTCAATTTCAAAAGCCCTCAAATCCCTTTATTTGTCAATTCGCTCCAGGTTTATACACAACGAGGCTATAACCACAGCAATTGGATAACTGCTGATGGCAAAACACTGGTTTTTACCGATGAAACACCCGGAACAGAAGTAAAAGTTTGTGATATTTCAGACATTCAAAACCCCAAAACCCTCAGCCCGCTATTTTATCCTCCCGAAGCCTATTTCGGGCAAGACTACCAATATGGCAGTACGCCACACAACCCCTATATTATTGGTAACAACCTTCTGTATATGAGTTATTACCAGGATGGGGTACTTGTTTACGACATCAGCAACCCAAAAAGCCCTCAAAAAATAGCCCAGTTTAAAACCTACCCCCACGCCGACAGTATTCCTTTAAGTAAACGCTATAAAGGGTTTATGGGCTGCTGGGGGGTATATCCTTTCCTTCCGTCAGGAAATATCATTGCCGCCGATATGGCCAACGGATTGTTTGTTTTGAGGCTTGATACCATTATTAATACCACAGATGCCAATAATAACCTGTTAGGCCAGGATTCACTCACTTTAGCAGGTGTTGAAAAAATTAATAATTCAGTATTGCCAATAATATCAATATACCCCAACCCGGCAAGTGGCACAATCCATGTAAATATTTCAACGGTAAGCGCCAATAATTTTGATTTTGAATTGTCGGATGCAAGCGGTAAAAAAATATGGCAGGATAACAAGCAAATACTTGCAGGAAAATCATCATTCGGTATTTCCCTGCCAAATAGTCAACTAACTCCTGGCATGTATTTTCTCAAAATCCAGAGCGGGGGCAAATTTGAAACTGTAAAAGTGCTGGCAGAATAAAGGGATTAGGAAATAAATCAATCTAAAATAAACAAGTTATACACATTCTGTGCTACATTACAGCTTGTTATACTTGTACCCGGAGTCGGAGTCGAACCGACACGAATTGCTTCACTGGTGTTTGAGACCAGCGCGTCTACCGGTTCCGCCATCCGGGCAAAAAACTGGATTACAAAGGTACGGCATTTTTCTATAGATAGAAAAACCTTAATCGTTAAAATATCTGTCCATTTCTAATCCCCTCATTCATCTCCGCCTGTGTACCGGGAGAGGGAGTTGAACCCTCCACCTCAGGGTTATGAATCCTGCGCTCTAACCATCTGAGCTATCCCGGCAAAAAAATGAAGTGCAAATTTAGGTAAATTGTTGAATTCCTGAAACAGTTTTCTTTCCTTAATAACCCAATAACCTAATCCATTAATAACCATTCCCTAATAACCTTTATCCCGTTTTTGGTCTATTAGGTATTTTATTATGGCCAGAAACGTCAATCCTATCACTATTATCCCTGTCCACAATTCAGTTTCATAAAAGTGAAAACCAAGAACAAACAGGAAAATGAAAAGGATAACTAATTTAAAGACCAAATCGTTTTTACGGATAAAAGCTTTATTGGCAAACAATACTTTTACGGCCAAAAGCAATACCCCAATTGTAATGATAACAGTATATGCGAAATAAGGCATCAGTACTACTTGCTTTTTCTTTATTCATTTAATAACCCAATGTCCAAGTAACTTATAACTATCGCATGAGCGACAATACTTTAGCAAAGACATCGGTATTGTCATAAATTCCCGCAAATTTCTCCGCTCCGGGGCCTGAAGCAAAAACAGGTACCATGGTAGCGGTAGGTTTTTGCGATGCCCAGCTGCCAAAAACCGCACCCGATTTTACCGAGCCGCCATTAAATACAAAACCGCCCGTCTCGCCGGGTGATAATACAACAACCAGTGTTTCATCCATATTTGGGGCGGTATTGTATAATGTCGCCAGGGCCCTGTTTACATCTTTTATTTCCTCGCACATATAGCCCGGCGAGTTGTACTTCATTGCTTGCCCTATATGGCCGTCATGTATTATCAGAAAATAACCCTCAAAACAAGCGGCCATATTTCTTATTGCGCTTAAGCAAACTTCAGACAAAAAATTACCGCGTTTAACAACTTGCGGCATATCTTCATCGCTTAATAACGCAAAAGTCTTTGAACCCGTAAATTTCTCGGCCTTTTTTTGTTTTGTTATCATTTCATATCTCTTTATCATAAAAGTATCTACGAGGTTCCTTTTATCTGCCCGGTCTGAAAAATACTTTTTCCCGCCGCCAATCAAAATATCCGGCTTAAATTTAGTAATCCCCAGCGCTATTTTTTCGTCATTTACCCCAAGGTCCTCATGGTCAAAAAATGCCGCCGCCGATGCGCTTGTAACCGATGAAACTGAGATTAACCCTGTCAGCATTTTTCTATCCCGCGCACATTCGGCAAGGGTTTTCATTGGAACACCGTTGCTATTCATGCTTAGTATCCCATCTGTGGTTCTTTGCCCTGTGGCTATGGCAGTAGCATTCGCGTATGCGTCAGGCGTAAAATTATCCCCTCCCCAAACCTTCATTAGGCCCATGTATGGGAATTTCCCCACTTGCAGGCCGCCGCTGCTCATCGCGGCGCCCGCGCTCCATTCGGCCACCCCGGCGCCATCTACGATCACGATAATAAAATTTTTAGGCTTTATCTCTTTTTCCCCTGCTGGCATTTGCCTTGCACCCGTCAGCATAAAAACCAGTGGTAGCGCTAAATATATCAGTATTTTCCGCAACTTAAATTTTAACCATTCATTATTTTTCACAAACTGCGAAGTTCTTGCTTTTTTTCTATAATGCAGCAATTTTAACCCCGTTTTCTGCCAATCAGGCATTTATAAATTATCTCCAAAAACCTTATACGCCTAAACCCAAATTTTCCTCATTTCCCCCAAAATTTAGAAGGCCTCATAGTAAGCACAATAAAAGGAGCAGATGCGGAATTAACTGTAACCCTTTTTGTCTAATTGCCCCAATTCAGACTTTTTTTCTTTCTTTTGCGTTAATATTCATAAGATGAAAAAAATTGGTTTGGTTTATTTCTGTTTAATGATGCTGGCGTGCCGGGCCATTGCCCAAAAAGGCAGTGAAAATACAGCGCTGCCACCCAACCCAAACCTGGACAGCCTCCGTAAATATGAAACCATGCTTAAATCGTTTTCAGATACGATGCTTGACAGCAAGCAGCAATTGAACCGCATCATTGCTACGGTTAATTTCATCCCTACGTTTGTGCAGGCTTTAAAATTTCCGGGCTCATTTGATTATCCTTTCGATTCGCTTGTTTTTATGCACAAACTGGAGCCGGAAGACAAAAGTTTCCGCCTGTATAACTGGATATTGAAATACAACGACGGCAGTTGCCGCTACTACGCCGCCATACAATGGAATACGGGCAGCGATTCACTGAAACTAACGGCGCTGAGGGACTATTCAGCGAAAATGGATACGAATATTGAAACGGCAGTGCTTGATAAAGACCATTGGTACGGGGCGCTGTATTATGATGTCTTCATGATGAAGGCGCACAAGAAAACGTATTATTTCCTTCTGGGTTGGCGCTCGGAAACGCCCATAAGCAATTCTAAAGAAATAGAGGTAATGACTATTGAAGATGGAAAACCGGTTTTTGGCGCCCCGGTTTTTGTGGACCAGGACAAAAAAACGAAAGACCGCATTACTTTTCAATTCCGCAAAGAAGCGACTATGCTGCTCAATTATATCCCAGAGCAAAAGCTCATTACGCTTGACCACCTTGTGCCGCCAAACCCGCAGGCAGAGGGCCGTTTCTTTACCTACGAACCAGATGGTACCTACGACTATTTTTCCTGGAAACATGGCAAATGGGTGTTGCAGGATAAAGAACTGTTTGAAGGCGTAAAAAAGCCAATCAAAGAGGCAGGGACGGGGAACAGGAACCAGTAAGCAACTAAGCGACATTACTTAGTAACACAGGGCTGCCCCTATGCTGGTATATAACGCCCTTCCAGGGCTTGTCAATATTATTTAAACCCATTGCATTATCAGAGATAAACAGAAGGCAGCCTGTGGAGACTGCCTTTTACTGTAAGTCAAATATTTACGGTAGATTAGTTACCGCTTTGGATAACATCATCGGTACCATTATTGTTATTATCTTTCTTATGTTTTTTGGCTTCTTTAGCTTCCTCTTTCGCTTTCTTTTTGGCAGCCTTCTCCTCTTCTTTTTCCTTTTTCTTTTCAGCTTTGGCCATTCTTTCCTGCGCTTTCTTTACCTCTTTGGCTTTTCTCTTTTCCTCTTCTTCCCTTTTAGCTTCCGCCTTTTTAGCTTCTTTAGGGCTCATATTCGCAGTATGCGATGAAATAAAAATACTTTTGGGAGCAGCAGTATCAGGGGCGGGCGCTGGCAAAGGGGCCGGAGTAGCGAGTTTAATTGTAGTATCAACAGGGGCAGGGGCGGGAGCAGGTATGCTGTCTTTTGCTGTAGACGGCGCAGGGACAGGTATTGGGTCAGGCATGGTTTGCGTTGCGGCGGCAACTGATTTATTTGGTTTTGTGGTCATATTTCCCGAGTTGTTCTTATCAAAAGTGGCAGAGGCCCTCACTGCCTTTTTATGTTTAACTACCTTCGGTCCCTTCATTTTAGCCGAATCGGAAGCAGGCGGGGCAGCGGTAAATTTAATTGCTTTTTTGCCATCGAGCAATTCAAATTGCACCCTCCTGTTCAGTTGCAGTGCATCAACGCTTTTAGCATTGGTCAAAGGTTCTGTTTTGCCCTTTGATTCTATGATAAGCTGGTCGGCCGGGATTCCAAAATATTCGGTAAGGATTTTTGCTACTGCCTGGGCGCGGCGCAAACCAAGGCTCATATTATATGCTTCGCTGTTGCGGTAGTCGCAGTGGCCAATTATTTTTACTTTTATCTTAGGGTTTTGTCTTATTGAAGTGGCGGCGACAAACATTTCAGGATAATAATCATGTTTTACAAACGAGGCGTCCGTGTCAAAAAAGATAGCCGGCAAGTACCCGATAGCAGAATTTGACCCAGGCGTCATAAACCCGCCTTTGCCATCGCTTTTAAGTATGGTGGTTTTGCCACTCTGGTTGTTTGGGTTAAATTTATATTTCTTTCCCTTGCCATTTTTGCCGGCAAGGGCGCCATTTGCGCCATTATCAGGGTTTGTGCCGTCATAGGTAGTTTCTTCTTGAGTGCCATCTGGCTTAACTTTATAATGTTTGCCGTCTGGGGTGGTTTTGTAAACCAGGCCATTCTTCATTTTGCGGGTCTTGGTGCCATCGGCGGCAGTTTCAAGGGTGCCTGTATCAGGGGCATCAGGCTGGGTACCATCATAGGCTATATCTTCCTGGCTCCCGTCGGCTTTTATCTTATAATGTTTACCATCAGGTGTGGTTTTATAAGTAGTTCCATCAGGGTTTTTGCGGTAACGCGTGCCATCAGGGTTTGTTTGGAAAACAGTACCGTCAGGATACGTTTTATAGGTAGTGCCGTCAGGGTCCGTTTTGTAGGTAGTGCCTTCCGGGTCATTTTCTTCGCCGTTCATTTTATTATTGATAGCGCCTTCCATATTTGGGTCATTGAAAACGAGGTTGCCTGCCGTATCTTTATAGAAAATAGTCCTGCCGGCGCCGTCCACAATCGCCCCTTTAGGCGTATTTTCCTCCATATCAAAATAATCCGATACGCCATCACTATCTTTATCACCCATCAGGCTGTCCTCGCGCATACTAATTGTATCAACCCTTGACTTCATTTCGCCAAGGTCTTTGTCCACTTTATCGCTTACACTCTGGATTTTTGCCCTGTCATCAATAATTTCTTTGTAAGGTAAATAAAGTGGATTGGAAAGCCAATAAGCATTATCTGTACTGCCCAGGCGGAATGTTACCCCTGCCTTCAAAAACAAAAAGGCATCGGGCCGTGTAGCAGGGATACCTGTAGAGTACCAACCGTCGCCATCAAGCCACCTGCTTCCGGTATATCCATAAGCAGCATCCACATTTATTCCTATCCTTTCGGTTATCTTAAAATCCATGCCCATACCGGCAGTTAGTAGCGGCAATGCCGTTTCGCCAAATAGCGCCGGTGTATTATCACTGGTTTCAGCAGCGGTTTCATAAGTATTGTCAAGCAATTTATTCAAAGCAGCGAGGGTAGCCTTTCTATCACTATAGCTTTTTGCTACCGGTATTTGTGCATAATCATACATTTGCCCATTCGCATTAAGCTGATTGGTATATGTCTTAAACAACATAGTGCCAAACCCACCGTAAACATATAACCCAAACCAGGGGTGTTCCTTCATTAGGTTAATATTGTTGATATTATACAACACCTGCAAGGTGGCATTGGTGAAATCCATTTTATAATTATAATATACAGGGGCTTTAGTTGCAGCATAATTAACATTGGGGTTAATAGAACCATTCAATGCAGTATTTGAGCCGTAATCCCCGGCGCTTGCCGCTTGCCAGTCCAGCCCACGGCAATATCCATTGTCCACTTCAAGGCGAAGGGAAATAGAGTTTCCAATAGCTTTACGTACAAAAACATCATACCCAAAGCCAAGCTGGACTGGAACTGCACCTTCAACAAAAGGGAGGCCAATATTTGCACCCACAGCCCAACTTTTCGGTTCATTTTGAAAAAGAGGGTTATTTACCGAAAAGTGCATACTGTTCCTATCCAGTTTTGGGCTCTTTTTCGCCTGGGTGGCAGGCGCTGAATTTTTAGACGTTGTATCCTTTGTTTGCGCTTTTACACCATTGGTATAAAAAGCCATAACAAGAATTGAAACCATAATTAGATAACGCATAATTTAGTTTATCTTTAGTTAAAAAAATAAATTGTTCTCAACCACGAAAATGTAATTTAATACCATAGTTTTTATGATGGAATAGCCCTATATTTTCGTCAAAAAAAACTGCCGCTTATATTCTCCGCTTAGGGCAATTCAATTTCAGCGGGCTAAATTAAGGTGTTTTTATGAAAACTGTATCTTTTTTTTTTGCTAAGTGCGTAAATTCCAAGGTAAACCAGTAATCCGTTAAGTATAAGTGTTTCATTTGCAATAGTATAGCTGCCAAAATGAATTTTTAGTAAAATTTCAAAAAAATATACAATTATGGGGGCAAAAACACAAATTATCGGAATTAGGGAGTCATCAACCCTCCTTTGAGATTGCAGCCCAAAGGCATACAAACCCAAGAGCGGGCCGTAAGTATAAGAGGCGATTTTAAAAATTGCATCAATGATGGTGCTGTTGTTAAAATAGTTGAAAATATAGATAACAAGAATTATCAAAACCGAGAAACCAATGTGAACGCCATAGCGTGTTTTGACGCCTTTTTTTGTACTGTTATTACCAAACCGCAAAAAGTCAACACAGAATGAAGTTGTTAATGCCGTAAGCGCTGAATCGGCGCTGGCAAATGCCGCCGCCGTAAGCCCTATAATAAACACAAAAGAAACAATAGCAGGGAAATAATGCAACGCCAAGATGGGCAGCAAATCATCGCTTTTGGCAGGCAGGGCTATACCGTTTTTATTGGCATACATATACATAAGCGCCCCCAGCGAAAGGAACAAAAGCACCACCCCCATAAAAATAAAACTGAAAACAAACATATTTTTCTGGGCGTCTTTCAGCGAGCGGCAGGTGAGGTTTTTTTGCATTAAATCCTGGTCAAGCCCCGTCATAGCGATGGTGATAAACATACCGCTGATAAACTGCTTGGGAAAATAATTGCGGGCAAGAAAGGCTTTAGGGTTAGCCGTATCGAAGAAAAATATTTTGGAATAGCTGCTATTCTTTATCGTATCAAACAAATCAGAAATATGAATATTAAGGCTTTGGCTGATAAAACCCACCATTAAAACCAGGGAGGCTACTAAAAAGAGTGTTTGCAGGGTATCTGTCCAGATAATGGTTTTGATACCGCCTTTGATACTGTAAACAAGGATTAAACCCACTGACAATAAAACAGATAGTTCAAAAGGGAAATGCCATTGGTTGAAAACAAATATCTGGAAAACGCGGGCCACGAGGTAAAGCCGTACCGCCGCCCCAATTGTGCGCGACAGCAAAAAGAAACCCGAACCCGTTAGGTATGTCCGCCGCCCGTACCTGCCATCAAGATAGGTATAGATAGAGGTAAGGTTCAGCCGGTAATACATGGGCATAAGAATATAAATGATAACCAGATAGCCAAAAAAATTGCCTATCACAAACTGGAAATACGCAAATGAATTGAGGTAAACCGCCCCCGGCACCGAAATAAACGTAACCCCGGAAATGGAAGTGCCTATCATACCGAAGGCGATAAGGTACCAGGGCGAGTTTTTGCCTGCCGTAAAAAATTCCTTGTTGCTGCCCTTCCTGGAGGTAATATACCCCACCAATAATAGCATCAGGAAATAAATGCAAACTACGATTGCTGTATTTTGTGCGGTCAACGTTAAATATTTTGCCCAAAAATAAGGTAAATTTGTGGAGAAAGAGTTATTGGGTTATTGGGTTACTAAGTTATTAAGGGGGCTGTTCTCAAACCTTTTTTTACACCTTGTACTCTATACGCGCTGAAATGCTGCGGCCAAGTGTAATTTCATCGGCATATTCAAGTTCGCCGCCTACCGATATTCCCCGCGCTATGGTGGTTATTTTTATATCGTTGTTTTTCATGTGTTTAGAAATATAAAAGGTAGTGGTATCGCCTTCCATGGTGGCGGCAAGGGCAAAAATTATTTCCTTAACGTCCTCCACCTGCAAGCGGATAAGCAGCGGGTCAATGGCAATATCGGATGGGCCGATACCGTCCACCGGCGAGATAAGCCCGCCAAGTACATGATATACACCTTTGTAGTGGTTTGTGTTTTCAATTGCCATTACATCGCGGAGGTCTTCCACTACGCATACTATTTCTTTCGAGCGCCTGCCGTCAGCGCAAATGCCGCAAATATCATCATCAGAAATATTATTGCACCGAAGACAGTATTTCAGGTCTTTTTTCAGCCTGACCACGCTTTCGGCGAAGGCATTAACTTCATTGTCCTCCTGCTTCAATAGGCTTAGTACCAGCCTTAAAGCCGTTTTCTTGCCTATGCCGGGCAATTTTGAAAATTGCCGCACTGCTTCTTCTACTATTTTTGATGGGTAATCCATTTTTTGTTATTGGGCCATTAGGAGAAGGTTTTAGGTATTTGGTTTTAGGTTTTAGCAAAAGGTTTGACAACTTTTAAAAAGTTGTCAAATCTGGTTTCCCCAACAATTTAACAATTCAGCAATTTAACAATCAACGATTTAACAATCAATTTTCCTCCTCGCTATTCGTTTCCTTGCTTACCAAAAACCTTTCGGCGTCGAGGGCGGCCATGCAGCCGCTGCCTGCCGCGGTAACGGCCTGCCGGTAAACCTTATCCTGTGCATCGCCGGCTACAAATACACCGGGGATTTTGGTGCGCGACGAGCCGGGAACCGTTTTAATATACCCTTGTTCGTCCAAATCCAGCCAGTCTTTAAATATCTCTGTATTAGGCGTATGGCCTATCGCTACGAAAAAGCCTTCAATGTCCAGTTTCCTTTCTTCTTTGGTAACGATATTCCGCACTATGGCGCCATTTACCGTTTTTTCGCCGAGTATTTCTTTGGTTTCGGTATGCCACAGTATTTCAATATTGTGCAGGCCCTGTACCCTTTTTTGCATGGCTTTGCTGGCCCGCATTTCGCCGCGGCGCACCAGCAGATATACTTTTTTGCAGAGTTTGGCAAGGTAGCTCGCCTCCTCTGCCGCCGTGTCGCCGGCACCTACTATGGCTACGTCCATTCCCTTGAAAAAGAAGCCGTCGCATACAGCGCAGGCCGATACGCCAAAGCCATTCAGCCGCTGCTCCGACTCCAGGCCCAGCCACTTGGCCGACGCCCCGGTGGATATTATCACCGCTTCGGCCTCTATCACCTGCTCTTCATCCACAGTTATTTTAAAAGGGTATCCCGAAAAATCAACTGCCGACACCATGCCATAGCGCACCTCCGTGCCGAAACGTTCGGCCTGCGCCTTCAGGTCCTCCATCATTTCAGGCCCCATGATGCCTTTCGGGTAGCCGGGGAAATTATCCACATCCGTGGTAATCATCAATTGCCCGCCCGGCTGTATGCCCGTGTATATCACAGGTTTCAAGTCAGCCCGCGCAGCATATATCGCGGCCGTATAGCCCGCCGGCCCCGACCCTATTATCAGGACTTTGAGCCTTTCTGTTCCGTTTTGGTTTTCCATCTTTATTATCCCGCAAAGGTAGGCATTCGGGGCGAATTCTTAAATTGATGTATGGGTATATTGGTTTTTAAAAAATCTTATCATCCTTAAATCCTAAAAATCTTAATTCAGACAGTTTCCCGCTATTAATAGCGGAAAATAGCGGGA